>Ga0209812_10000979_pt1 | contig 22111 bp, 16 predicted proteins | sample JI71714BDNA_FD_187502 | JGI IMG/M metagenome (GOLD analysis project Ga0209812, IMG submission 187502) | Wastewater effluent complex algal communities from Wisconsin, to seasonally profile nutrient transformation and Carbon sequestration -... | ecosystem: Engineered > WWTP > Effluent > Algae...
CCAGGCAGTTTTGTCGCCATGTTATATATGTGTATTTTAAGAGAGTGCTTGGAGCATGCGATTTAGATTTGCTTAAGTAATGTGAACTGTTGATCGGTAATAATTTTTCGATAATGCAGCCCAGCTAATCCTTGCAAGCCTCCCGTATGGAAGAAAGCGATGCGTTTTCCTTTTGGAATGTTGCCTGCAGCTAAAAGCGTAAATAATTCAAATAATGCTTTGCCGGTATAAATGGGCTCGATAGTCAATTGTGGTTTTAGTGCACAGCAAAATTCAATCAATTGTGGTGTAACTTTGCCGTAAGGCGTCTCTGACTCAAAAACGTGCCAATGTGAAAAGTTTTCTTCCGTTGGTAAGCAGGCTTTTACTTTTGAGATCAATGCCTGATCTTTTACAACAGCTAAGCCAAGAGCTTGTTTATGTGGGTAACGTTGAATAATGCCAGCTAAAGTGCCGCCACTTGCAGTTGCAACGGTAAGTATATCTGCTTCACCGGCTGGTGTATCTGCCAGCGGCAGCATCGCAGCGCCACTTGCGCCATCTTGATTACTTCCCCCTTCAGGCACGACGATATAGGTGGGATAAGTATTTGCTAAATATTGATTGAACTCTATGGTATCACGCTGTCTAAATTGCATTCGGTTGATAGGCTCTAATTGCATACCATACTCAATACAACGTTGTAGCGTCGGATTATTAAGATCTAATTGATCAGTTCTAACTAAACCAATTGTTGGGAAACGATAAAAATAACCGGCAGCAGCGAGTGCCGCTAGGTGATTAGAGAATGCACCCCCTAAACTTAGGATCCCTTGTGATGGTTTGCGTTTTGATAATACAGGTGCCAGTTTAAGCCACTTATTGCCTGCTATCTCTGGAATCGGCGGCTCTATTTGGCAAACCCAAAGTTCGCTGTGGTGCGCCTTAAGTATTGGATGTTGTATTTGTTGCCAGTGTATCTTTAGCTGCTGAGTTTCAAACATGCCTTGTATTCTTATACTGATTTCAGGATAAATTATACCTGCTGTTTTAACGGGTGTATTGGCGGTTCGTGCAAATTTAAAAGCTTTCTATGTGGGTAAAAAATAGAAAAACTCACTTTAACCTAAGCTAACAGTTAATTTGGTAAAAATGTCATAAAAAGCTATTTTCTTGTCGGAGACTTACTTAGAATAGCTACAACTTTTGTATAAATTTTTTTCCGTTGCTTTATTGCCTCTTACGGTCTTGGCAGCCGGATTTTGTAAAAAGGATTCACCTTCTCCATGTTTAATAAATTGCGCGGCATTTTTTCAAACGATCTGTCCATTGATCTTGGGACAGCTAATACTTTAATTTATGTTAAAGACCAAGGTATCGTTCTTAATGAACCTTCTGTTGTTGCTATCAGGCAAGAACGGGCTGGTGGCCCTAAAAGCGTAGCAGCAGTGGGGCATGCTGCAAAAAGAATGTTAGGGCGCACACCAGGCAACATCAAAGCTATACGCCCGATGAAAGACGGTGTAATTGCAGATTTTTATGTGACTGAAAAAATGCTACAGCATTTCATTCGTCAGGCACACAGTAACAGCTTTTTACGACCAAGCCCAAGAGTGCTAGTTTGTGTGCCCTGTGGTTCAACTCAAGTAGAGCGTCGTGCAATTCGTGAATCAGCACAGGGTGCTGGGGCGCGTGAAGTGTACTTAATTGATGAGCCAATGGCTGCTGCAATCGGTGCTGGTTTACCGGTATCAGAAGCTACAGGTTCAATGGTTGTTGATATTGGTGGCGGCACCACCGAAGTCGCCATTATTTCACTGAATGGTGTAGTTTACTCCTCTTCAGTGCGCATTGGTGGCGACAAGTTTGATGATGCCATTGTTAACTATATTCGTCGTAATTACGGCATTTTGATTGGTGAAGCGACAGCTGAACGGATTAAAACGGAAATTGGCTCGGCATACCCTAGTGATGATGTGCTAGAAATTGAAGTTCGTGGTCGCAATTTAGCTGAAGGTGTGCCGCGTAGCTTTACCATGACCAGTAACGAGATTTTGGAAGCCTTACAAGAGCCTTTAGCCGGTATTGTTAGTGCTGTTATGGTTGCGTTAGAACAATCGCCACCAGAATTAGCATCTGATATCTCTGAGCGTGGTATGGTTCTGACGGGAGGGGGGGCACTACTTCGCGATCTTGATCGTCTATTGATGGAAGAAACGGGCATTCCAGTGGTTGTAGCAGACGATCCACTAACCTGCGTCGCGCGCGGTGGTGGTAAAGCGCTGGAAATGATTGATATGCATGGTGGTGATGTTTTCAGTTACGATTAATCTAGCTTGCGCCGTTAGAGACGCTCATGAATGATTTTTTCAATCGCGGCCCGGCACTCGGGCTGCGCTTAGTCTTAGCAGTTGCTTGCAGTGTAGGATTGATGTTTGTTGATCGCTACACTGAAAGCTCCACTCAGGTACGTAGTTTTTTAACGTCTGCAGTAAGCCCTTTATTTTATGCTGCCAGTTTGCCAGAGAGTTTGATCTCTGGTGCCTCTGAACAATTAATGTCTCAACAACAATTACTGTCTGAGAACCACCAACTTAAAGCGCGTTTGCTCAATCAAGAAGCACAATTACAGTTACTGACCTTCTTACAGCAAGAAAACGACAAGCTACGTGCGTTATTAGGCTCTGCGCCAGTCGTGCAAGGGCAACGTTTAATTGCTGAGGTCTTGGCCGTGTATAGCCACCCTTTTGCCCATCAAGTGGTGTTAAACAAAGGGACTAATGATGGTATTACTGTGCATCAACCTATTATTGATGAAAAAGGGGTTGTAGGACAGGTGGTTAGTGTTGGTCCTACGAGTAGTCGTGCACTTCTTATATCAGACAATACGCATGCCATCTCGGTGAGAGCTGAACGAACCGGGGTACGAACGGTCGCTGAAGGCTTAGGCCAATCAGACAGGTTAAGAGTTATTCACTTACCCTTGAGTACGGATATTCGTGAGGGCGATCGTCTGCTTACGTCTGGCTTAGACGGGCGTTTCCCTGAGGGATATCCTGTTGCTGAAGTCACGCAAGTTATTAAAGAAGCTAGCCAACCCTTTATGACCGTATACGCTAAACCCTATGCGAGTTTAGATCGGATACGTCATGTATTGATTTTATGGCCTGGCTCCCAAGTTGAAGCGGTGCGTCAAGCAGAGGAAGAAAATTAATGCGCCCAGCACAAGGCATCGGTTTTATTTATCTGAGTTTACTCGCTGCGTTATTGCTAACGGTAATTCCAGTTCCATTTCAATTTAGCTTATACCGCCCTGATTGGGTGTTACTCGTATTAATGTATTGGGCGTTAGCATTGCCTAGGCGAGTAAACATTGGCACGGCCTTTTTTATGGGGTTACTTACTGACGTATTGGTGGGAACGGTTCTAGGCGTAAATGCACTGGCATTTTCAGTCGTGGCTTTTGTTGTCGCCGTAAATCACTTAAAAATTCGAAATTTCTCGGTGATCCAGCAATCGCTATTAATGGGGCTCATGCTAGCGTTATACCAATTATTATTATTTTGGTTGAGCCATTTTTTAACTGGCGTTAACTTCCGCGCAGCCTATCTTTGGCCCGTCCTGACAGGAATGATGGTATGGCCTTGGTTGTTTTGGTTACTTAGGCGTTATCGCCGCCAACTTAAGATCCAATAATGTATCCTACGATTGCGTTAGCCTCTGCTTCTCCCCGTCGCCGCGAACTTTTGCAGCAAATGGGTGTTAACTTTGAATTAATTAATCCTGATATAGACGAAAGTATACTGACTGCGGAGCCTGCCGCTGAGTATGTTAGTCGCTTGGCGTTAGCAAAAGCACAAACAGGTTTTCAGATGATAGCGCAGCGCTTGCCGGTGTTAGGTGCTGATACCAGTGTGGTCGTAGCTGAACGTATTTTAGGTAAGCCGAGAGACAAAACAGATTTTTTGCAGATGATGCAGTTACTGTCAGGACAAACCCATCAAGTAATGACGGCTATTGCCCTTGTGAATGCAACACAGCAATTGCAGAAATTAGTGATAACAGACGTCAGTTTTCGCGAAATCACATCAGATGAAATGCATGCCTATTGGTTAACCGGCGAGCCCCTAGATAAAGCTGGCGGTTATGGTATACAAGGGCTAGCTGGCAAATTTGTTGCCCGTATTAATGGCAGTTACAGTGCTGTAGTTGGGTTACCGCTATGTGAAACTGACCAGCTACTACAACAATTGCAGAGGTAGACATGAGTGCTGAGTTACTAATTAACGTTACCCCCACAGAAACTCGGGTGGCACTTATTGAAAATGGGGTGTTACAAGAGCTACACATAGAACGACAAGCCCGTTTAGGTTTGGTGGGTAACATTTATGTCGGCAAAGTCAGCCGGGTATTACCGGGTATGCAGGCTGCTTTTGTCGATATTGGTATAGATAAAGCGGCATTTTTACATGCCTCGGATATCGTACAACATAATGAAGCGTCTGAACTCGACAGCAAACCTGCCGCGAGTAAAGATATTCGTGTATTGGTCCGTGAAGGACAATACTTGCTGGTTCAAGTTGTAAAAGATCCCTTAGGAACCAAAGGGGCGCGTTTAACCACTGATATTACTTTACCTTCTCGCTACTTGGTCTTTATGCCAGATTCCACGCATGTCGGCGTATCGCAGCGTTTAGAAACAGAAGCTGAGCGTCATCGACTAAAAGACATTGTAAGTAAATGTCTGGACGAAACAGGCGGATTTATTGTGCGAACCGCTGCAGAAGGTGCCTCTGAAGAAGAATTGGTTCAGGATGCAAAGTTTCTAAAGAAACTGTGGAGTAAAGTTCTCAAACGTAAGAAAAACACCCGAAAAGAAGGGGTGGTATATGAAGATCTCACCCTGAGCTATCGCATTTTACGAGATTTTGTTGGCACGGAGCTTGAGCGCGTTCGGGTAGACTCAAAATTAACGTTTCAGCAGTTAACGGCGTTTTGCGATGAGTTTATGCCGCAAAATGTCGCGTTATTAGAGTACTACCCAGGCGAGCGCCCTATTTTCGACATGTTTGACGTTGAAAATGAGATCCAGCGGGCGTTAGAACGCAAGGTGCCATTAAAAAGTGGTGGTTATCTAATGATTGATCAAACAGAAGCCATGACTACGATTGATGTTAATACGGGGGCTTTTGTAGGCCATCGTAATTTAGACGAGACCATCTTTAATACCAACACTGAAGCAACACAAGCGATTGCACGACAACTTCGATTACGGAATTTAGGCGGTATTATCATTATCGACTTTATTGATATGCAAAACGAAGAACATAAACGTCGGGTATTTCACAGCTTAGAACTGGCGTTGGCACGTGATCGCGCAAAAACCAATATTCATGGCTTCTCGGCGTTGGGATTAGTTGAAATGACGCGAAAAAGAACCCGCGAAAGTTTGGAACATATCCTATGCTCAGAGTGTCCAGTATGTAAGGGGCGTGGCTCTTTAAAAACGGTTGAAACAGTATGCTTTGAGATATTACGAGAAATCGTCCGGGTTAACCGTGCTTACTCAGCAGATAAATTTGTCGTTTATGTTGCTCCCGTCGTGAAAGATGCACTTACGACCGATGAATTTCATAGTTTAGCCGAGCTTCAAGTTTTCATTGGTAAGCAAATAAGTATTCACAGCGAACCTATGTACACGCAAGAACAGTTTGACGTGGTAATGATGTAGTGCAAAACGCAAAGCGAATTTGTTTTTACTGCCTGCATAAGATTTGGATAGCAATAGCGATAGCGCTGGTCGTGTTAGCAACACTGGTATCAGCATTGCGTATTGCACTTCCTTATGCAGACAGTTATCGGCACCAAATAGAACAGATGCTTACTCAGCAACTGGGCTCTACTGTTGCTATAAAACAAATTACGGCCACCTGGCAAAAAACGGGGCCAGCGTTAGTATTGCAGCAAGTGAGTATACAAAACGCAGATCAATTACAGTTAGACATTGCTGAGACAGCAATACAGTTGGACTTTTGGCAGAGCATTATTGCCAGGCAGTTTCGCGCAGCACATTTTGAATTAACCGGGTTGCGATACTGGGTTGATGTCGAGACAATCTTTCAGCCAAAATCGACTCACACCGTTAATACCTCCACGTCTTTGCACGCACTTGAAAACGTGTTTTTTCGTCGCTTGCAAGATTTTACGATAAAACAGAGTCAACTCATTCTACAAAGCGCTACGCAGCCCGATCTGGTGTTAGAAATTAGCCACTTAAATTGGCGTAACGAAGGGATGCGGCACCAAGGTGAAGGTGAACTCACTATTGCAAATGTTACCGCTAACAGCTTGGTGTTTCGGCTTGACTTACAAGGACCGAGTTTAGCTGAGGTGACGGGGCAACTCTACTTACAAAGTACAGAGCTAGATATCTTACCGTTTTTTCGGCAGCGATTGCCGCACCTTGACCGTTTGGAAAAAGCCAGAATAAATTTTGCGGCATGGGCGCAAATTAACCAAGGTGTATTACAAAACGTTCAAGTAGAATTAGCAGACAATAGTTTACATTGGCAGCGAGATAGCAAAAAACAGCAATTACAATTTGGTTCTGGACAATTATTGTGGCAACCCACGGAAGAGGGATGGCAAATGATTTCTGGTGAACTGCGTTTGGCCACTGATGTTGCGTCTTGGGCGGGGATGCGTCTTGCTATTTCACAACATCAGCACTCTGTATCAGCTCAATTGCAGCATTTCCAATTAGACGCTTTAGAACCGCTTGCCCAGTTATTCACACAGGATAACCATGTGGCGCAACGCCTTTTAGCACATAAGCCTACCGGTTATCTTGAGCAATTGAATATGGTATTGGAGGCCGATCAATATCGATTATCTGGCAAGTTTAACGAGCTTGGGTTAACAGCTGCAGGCAATATTCCGGGTTTACAACACCTTACGGGGGAGTTTTGGTTAGGTAATGAATTTGGTTGGTTATTGCTAGAGGGTGAGCAAAACCAAATAGCGTGGGATGGCCTGTTTTTAGAGAATTGGCATTATCAGCAATTACAAGCTGATGTGCGATTACGTTTACGTGATCAGCAATGGCAAGTAAGCATTCCTGCTTTAACGTTACACGCCAACGACTTTACGCTTGAAGCGCAAGCATCCTTGAGTTTGGGTGCTCAGCCAGAGTTGGCATTACTGGCGCAATTAACGGGTTTAGATGCAGCAAAAGCGAGCATGTATTACCCTCAACGCTTTATGCCCGCAAAAACCCGCGATTATTTAAGCCAAGCCATTGAAAGTGGCTCAGTAGAACAAGCAACCGTGGTGTGGCATGGTGCTTTTAACGATTTTCCTTTTACTGACAGCACTGGGCATTTTCAAGTTAGAGCTGATTTGCGCGATGGCGTATTTCAATTTGCGCCTGATTGGCCTAGCTTAACCGAGTTAAGCGCGGTGTTGTGGTTTGAAAATGCCAGTATGCTTATTGAAGGACATCGTGGCTATTTAGGTGAGTTGCCGTTAAATGATGTCGTCACTGCGCGTATCCCAAATTTGTTTGCAGCCAGCCAACTTGATATCAATGTGAATACCGAGATCAATACCGGCCTGCTAACCCGCTTAATGTTGCAATCGCCATTGCAAAATAGCTTGGGTAAAACGTTGCAGCATTTAGGGCTTGAAGGCATTGTGCAGGGGCAGTTATTGCTCGAAATTGGTTTAAATACGCCTTCTGTTATTGCAAGTGGAACGGCTGAGTTATTAAATATAGAGGCGAATATCCAAGCGCCTAATATGGCTTTAAATAACCTTACTGGGCGGGTACATTTTCGTAATGACGTGTTACAAGCAGAACAATTACAATTTTCTTGGCAAGGCGTGACAGCGCAGGGCGACTTTAACGGCGAAAACACGTCTGAAGCTTATCAATTAGCCATAAATTTAGCCGGGCAAATACAAGCGGATACACTCACCACGTCATTGGATCCCCTTTTAAACGAGCTAGCAGTGGGGCTGGCTGATTGGCAATTACATGTGGCGTTAGCCCTACCCCAAAACGGCTTTACTTATCAAGCTGACTTACAAGTCAATTTAGAGCAAATGGCGCTTAATTTACCTGTGCCATATCAAAAAAAGGTAGCTGAACCTAGCACGTTGTCTCTCGTTGCACATGGTAATACTGAACAAAGTTTTATCAATGCGGATTATCAACAAGCTTTACATTTTCAGGCTGAGTTACCTCATAACACTGGGCGGATTAATCGCGCGCAACTGTCGCTTGGTAAGACGAATCCTGGTTTGCGTGGAGAGGGCTTTAATATCGAGGTTAACTTACCTTATGTGGAGTTCTCACCGTGGTTTGCGTTGTTACAACCACTCCTATCTCGTCCAACAACAGGTCCGGCACTCTTGCCAGCGCTGCGTGAGGTGCGTGGTAAAGTCGCTCATATTCAATTGCCTGCTAAGTTGGCTTTAACCCATACGATCTTTGATCTCACGCCAAGCGAAGCTGCCTGGCAATTAAATTTGCATGGTACCGAATTAGCCAGCCGTTGGCAGTTTTTTAATGCATGGCAGTCCAAAGGGATTGACGTACAATTTGATTACTTACATCTGCCATTAACCGCCGATGAAACCCGCGTGACATTGCCAGATGTGCGCCTCTCTTCTGAGATAATCTCCTCTGAGAGCATTCCCAGGGTGGAACCTGAGTTACAGCCGCAAAACTGGCTGGTCAATATGGTTCCGTTACAGCTAACGTGTAATGATTGTTCGGTAGGAAACTATCGGTTTGGTCAGGTGCAATTAGAGGCAGCCGGTCAAGGTGATACGTGGCGATTACAACAGTTCGTAAGTGAGTACAAAGGCAGTACGTTAACCATTGCAGGTGATTGGCAACCTAACGCAGGCTTGGGAATTAGCCAGTTTAGTGGCAAGTTTAAAAGCCCTAATATGGGTGCCTTATTAGCAGAGTACCAGTTAAGCTCTGCTATCAGTGGCAGTCGTAGTGATATCGATTTTAAATTCGCCTGGGAAGGTGCTCCCCAGCAGTTTCGTGTAAAAGCGTTGGATGGCAATGTTACATTCGCACTAGGCGATGGCGTGTTAACGGAAGTCAGTGATCAAGGTGCCCGCCTATTTTCTTTATTCAGTTTAGATTCGCTGGTTCGTAAATTACGGTTGGATTTTCGAGATGTGTTTAGTAAAGGTTTTTACTATAACAAAATGACAGGCACCTTAAATGTTTATAAGGGCGTCGCGCAAACGAACGATTTCAGTATTGATGGTGTGCCGGGTAACTTAACCCTACAAGGTTATGCGGATCTGTCAAAAAAGCAGCTAGATTATCAAATGTCATTTGCACCAAAAGTTACCTCCAGTTTGCCGGTGATTATTGCTTGGATGGTGAATCCTGCTACTGGTTTAGCCGCGCTGGCGCTAGATGAAGTTTTTCAATCTGCTGAGGTGATTTCGCGTATTAACTTTACCGTGACCGGTAGTTTTGATAAACCCGTGGTGACAGAAGTTAATCGCCATAGTACAGAAATTCCAGTACCTGTTCGTATTGCTCAGCCAGAGACCCTACCTAAAGATGACAGCCAACTTCGCACCTACTAATTGGCAACTTAGTGCTATTCAATTAACGAGCCAGCCAGATCCCGTAGATAACTTTGCGGTATTGCAGCAGTATCTTGCTCAGCTCCCTACAGCAGAGCGTCATTTGGTGGTTTTGCCCGAATGTTTTGCTGTATTTGGTGGGCCTGATGGGTTGCAGCAATCATATGCTGAAGTCATTGGGGATGGCATGCTGCAACAGCAATGTGCGGCACTAGCCAAGCAGTTTGCGATCTATCTGGTTGCAGGCACTATTCCCACAACGAGCGTTGATCCCCAGCGTTTTTCTGCATCTAGCATGCTGTTCTCACCACAAGGTGAGCGTATTGCGGATTATCAAAAATTACATTTATTTGATGTCAGTGTTGCGGATAGCATGGGCACATATCGTGAATCAGCTACAACCTTGGCGGGTAATAAACTCACATTATCTACACAGGGCAGCCTGAAACTCGGTATGGCGATATGTTATGATATGCGCTTTCCAGGGTTAATGCAGGCGTTAGCGGCAACCGGCATGAACGTGCTGAGTGTGCCATCTGCGTTTACTCGGGTAACCGGTGAGGCGCACTGGTACAGTTTATTGCGCGCCCGCGCTATTGAAAACCAATGTTTTGTGGTCGCGCCTGGCCAAACAGGCGTACATGCTAATGGGCGCGAAACGTTTGGGCACAGTGTGATTATTAGCCCTTGGGGCGACATTTTGGCCGATGCGGGTACTGAGCCCGGTGTGATCTCTGTCTCGGTCGATTTAGCCGCGTGCCAGCAGCTTGCCCGAACCATGCCGATCAAGCAACATAACCGTTTTAACAGTGAGCTGAAACTATGAATGCAGTAGAACATAATCTTATAAATGCCTCGGAATTGAGCCCGCGCGATCTAGAACAGACACTGGGGTATTTGTTTGCACATCAGCTTGATTATGCCGATTTATATTTTCAATCCAGCGTACATGAATCTTGGGTGTTGGAAGATGGCTTAGTCAAAGATGGCTCCTTTAATATTGAGCGCGGGGTCGGCGTGAGAGCCATTAGTGGTGAAAAAACCGGTTTTGCGTATGCCGACACTATTAATGCTGCCGCGTTGAAACAGGCAGCAATGGCTGCGCGGGGTATTGCCGCGCAGGGGCAGCAAGGGCAGGTAAAAGCCTTTAGTCGCAGCAGTAACAGCCAGATTTATTTACCATGTGAGCCATTGCAAAGTTTAACCAATACCGAAAAAGTAGCGCTCTTACACGAAATTGAAGCCTTTATTCGTTCGTTAGACAGCCGCGCCGAACAAGTGATGGTAAGCTTAACCGGGGTGTATGAAGAAGTGTTAGTGGCAGCCAGTGATGGTACCTTTGCCACGGATATTCGCCCTTTAGTGCGCTTAAACTGCTCGGTATTATTGCAACACAATGGTCGACGTGAACGTGGCAGTGCCGGAGGAGGCGCACGCACGGATTATCGTTATTTTAGTGCTGATCAAGATGGCCAACCGCGGTGGCAACACTTTGCACGCGAAGCAATAAGAATGGCGCAAGTGAATTTAACGGCGGTAGATGCCCCAGCGGGAACGATGCCCGTGGTGTTAGGGTCTGGTTGGCCAGGCGTTCTGTTACACGAAGCTGTCGGTCATGGCTTAGAAGGCGATTTTAACCGCAAAGGATCGTCAACCTTCAGTGGTAAAATTGGTCAGCAAGTGGCCTCTAAGCATTGTACTATTGTTGATGATGGTACCCTTAGTGGTCGTAGAGGATCGCTAAACATTGATGATGAAGGCGTGAAAAGTCAGTGCAATGTATTGATTGAAAACGGTATTTTAAAAGGCTACATTCAAGATAAACACAATGCCATGCTAATGGGGGTTGCGCCAACTGGAAACGGTCGACGCGAGTCTTTTGCGCATTTACCCATGCCTCGGATGACCAATACTTACATGTTAGCAGGTGATTATGCACCAGAAGAGATTATTGCGAGCGTAAAAAAGGGTATTTATGCGCCTAATTTTGGTGGTGGCCAAGTCGATATCACTTCGGGTAAATTTGTATTTTCGGCATCAGAAGCCTATTTAATTGAAAACGGTAAAATTACAACCCCGATAAAAGGCGCCACGTTAATTGGCAATGGGCCCGAGGCGATGCAGCAAGTCTCGATGGTAGGAAATGACATGCGATTAGACACCGGTGTTGGGGTGTGTGGCAAGCAGGGACAAAGCGTCCCTGTTGGCGTAGGCCAACCCACCTTAAAGCTTGATGCCTTAACCGTTGGCGGAACCCAGTAAATAATAGTACCCCTTAACCTTTAGTAAAAGCTGGGAAAACCAGCATGATAATCGACAACAGGAACACAAAATGGCAGCATTTGGCACCGTATTTACCGATGAAATGATTCTTTCACGCTTTGAGAATAACGGCTGGACTGAGCCTGTTGTTGTGCCAACACAAAGCATCAGCCTCCATCCTGGCGCACATGTTTTGCATTATGCCAGTACCTGTTTTGAAGGGATGAAGGCGTTTCGTCATGCAGACGATTCGGTGCATATTTTCCGGATGGAAAAAAACGTTGCGCGGTTACAACAAAGCAGTGAATTGCTCACGCTACCTAAGGTAGACGGTGCGATGCTAAGCCAAATGATTGTTGATATCGTGCGTCGTTATGCTTCGGACGTGCCTATGCCACCAGGCTCCATGTATATCCGCCCAACCCATATTGGTACGGAAGCCTCAATTGGCAAGGCCGCGGCCCCTAGCTTAAATTCGCTGTTGTATGTGCTTTTGTCGCCAGTAGGTGATTATTTTGCGGGCGGGGCTAAGGCATTACGGTTACTGTTGGATGACAATGCCCGCTGTGCCTCACATATGGGAATGGTAAAAAGTGGCGGTAATTATGCCAGCGCGTTACAGCCTATTTTAAAAGCCCGTGCTGCCGTGCAAGCGGACCAAGTGCTTTTTTGCCCGAATGGTGATGTTCAAGAAACCGGTGCCGCTAACTTTTTATTAATTGATGGCAATGAAATCATCACTAAAGCGCTAGACAGCTCTTTCTTACATGGTATTACCCGTGATTCCATTTTAACGCTGGCGCGTGATCGTGGCATGATTGTGTCAGAGCGTGAACTTACCGTAGAAGAGCTGCTTGAACGTGCTGTTAAACCGGGTGCAGAAGCCGCGTTGTCAGGAACGGCTGCCGTTCTTACACCCGTAGGAACCCTTATTCATGCGGGTAAAGAGTATCATGTGGGTGGGGGCAAAGCGGGTAATACCACGGCGACCTTACGTCAAGCCCTTAACGATATCCAGTGGGGCAGAGCAGAAGACAAATTTGGTTGGTTAACGCGGGTGTAATACGCCCTGTTGTTTCAACTAGTTTCTCATCATTAACCCAGTGGTGCAGACAGCTGGGTTTTTTATCTATGGTGCCGCCAGAAAACGTATGGGTCTTTAATTACAGTTTTATTTTTTTAATAAGCTGTTATCATAAAAATTACAGATTTTTATGTTTAAGATAATGGCATGACTACAGAAACCTTTCAGAATCTTCCTGTTTCGCTTGCGCAGCTTCCTTCGCTCGATACCCTGCAGTGGCAAACGTTAGCACCCAGCTATACGCCGCTTAATGTATGGCTTAATGTGGCAATCACCAGCAGTGTGGCCCTGCTGTGGTTAGCCTTATTATGGCAACCATTTTGGCCGCTAAGTACAACGCTGGCGCCAGTGGTGTTTTGGAGTGGCATCGTGCTGTGTGTCTTATGTGCATGGTCTTGTTTGTATTGCTATTTCGCTTATCCTCTTAAAGCGTATGCGTTGCGGCAGCACGATCTTAGTTTTCAACGGGGGTTGTTTTTTAAAACCAGTATCACGCAGCCTATTACCCGTATCCAGCATATAGAGTTAAAGCGTGGCCCATTAGAACGGCGTTTTGGCTTAGCAACGCTGCAAGTGTTCAGTGCGGGTGGCGCAGCGCATACTTTTGCTTTACCAGGGTTACCTGTAGCGGATGCTGAAACAATACGTCACTTTATTTTACAGCACAAAGACACGGTGCAGTATGCTTGAAAACCACTCCACGCAAGCCGCGCCAGCATCGTCGCTTAATGTGTTACAACAGTGGCAGCGCGTCTCGCCTATTGCACTGGTATACTTTTGCCTGCATTTATTAAAAGGTATTTTTAGTAACGTCAGTATTTTAGCACCGTTATTATTGCTGTTTTACAAGGGCATACAACGCTCGCCTGGCTATTTTATGCTTGCGCTAGGCGTGCTCATTATCGTTATTGCCACTATAGGCATGATGCAGTATTTAGCATTTCGGTTTCGGGTGAGTGAAGATACTGTTGAAATTCAGTCGGGATTGCTACGCAAAAAGCAGCTTAATTTGCCTTTTAATCGCATCCAAAATGTTCGTTTACTGCAGCCGCTCTATTACCGATTCAGTAATCACCTTTGTGTGGTGTTAGACACCGCAGGATCGAATCAACAAGAGGCGCGTTTAGCCGCATTACCTAACAATCTCGCTGAGGCGTTACAACAGGCTATTTATATACAACATGTTGCAGTAAGCCATTCCGAAGCAAACGACGACCTCACCAGCCAAACGACTGAGCTTGTCTCAGACGAAGCACTTCTCTGCACACGTTCGATCAGTGATTTAATTTTATATGGGATCAGTAATAACCGGGCCATTTTAGTGATGGGCTTTGCTGCGCCATTTTACGTTCCAATTACTAATATACTTGATCAACAACTGCAGCGATTCGGGATTGATGCCAGTCAATGGTTTAACTATGAGCAGCAATCATGGTTTTGGTTTGTATTAGCCGTGATCGCAACAACCTTGGTATTTCTATTAATCATTACCTTATTTTCTATTGCGGCGTCGGTACTCACGTATTACCACTTTCGCTTATTGCGTACGCATGATCGTTATATTCGGCGTAGTGGATTGTTAACGCGTCATGAAATTAGTATGAAGCGTTCACGTTTACAGTGGATGCATCTGCAACAAGATGGCTTAGATAAAGCATTTGGACGCTGTCATATACATTACGAGCAAATAGTATCGCCGTTAGCCGCCGTGCAAGGGGAAGGTCAGCATGGCAAAATTATGGTTCCAGCATTAACCCCTGCTATGGCACAGCAGTTGTTACAAGACGTTTATCCGTCAAATCAGTTGGCGGTAGTGCAATTTAATCCTATCAATTGGCGTTATATACTGCCTGGGTTGGTATTGATATGTTTGCCATTGCTTGTGGCGAGCCAGGTTTTCTTTTGGCCAACAGCGCCCTCGCTCGCGTATCTGAGTATTGGTGTGGTGATGGTGATCGCAGCACTGCAGATTTTACGTTGGCGCCGCTTTGGTTACGCCATGGATGCGGAATATTTTTATCTGCGGCGTGGGCTTATAGGCATTGATTACTTCTGTGTACCCTTACATAAATTACAGCAATTGAAAGTATCACAACATAGTTTTATGCAACGGGCTGGGTTGCGTCATTTGCATTTAGTGTGTGCTGCGGGGAATTTAACAGTACCTTACATGCCTGCCCAAGCTGCCTATGATATAGCAAATTATGCGCTTTATCAGGTACAAGCGAGTCACCGCAGTTGGATGTAACCATCAACGACAAGCATCATGCATGCACTAAGCTTGTCGTTGTTAACATGATTAATCGGTAATAATAAGCGGTTTAATAAATTGAAACAGCTCTCGATAAAACTTTGGCGGCTGTTGTTTTTCTTGCTCTCTTTTAGCGTTTCGAATTAACTGCCGTAGTTGTTGCACATCAGCCGTAGGGTATTCAGCAATAAAACGGGTTACGGCATCACTGTCGGCAAGTAATTTATCGCGCCAGGTTTCTACTTTATGAAATTGGCGCGTTGCGGCTTGATTCGTGTTACGAATAATCGCCAATGCCTGTTCAATAGGCTCTAGCTCATCTTCGCGTTCACGCATTAAACGGCCGATAAATTGTATATGACGTCGTAACGCTTCACGCTTGTTTGCTAATTTATCTGCCAACGTTAATGCCGCTTTAAGATCGTCATCAAGAGGAATTTTGGCGCGGGCAGCAGGGCTTAAATCAATTAACTCTTGACCTAACGCTTGCAGTGCATGCATTTCGCGTTTAATTTGGCTTTTGCTGATATGATCCGGCTGCTCCAGCCACTTACTATCGCCGTACTTAAATTCTGTATCTGTCATTGCTCTGCTTCTTTATCACCATTTACTTTATACCCTTAGTATATCACTAAACAGCGCAGAGCAAGCAGCAGCCTTTAACGGACTATGATAAGCTACGCAAATTGATTTTGAGGTAAGAGTAACTATGCAGCAATCCCCTAGCATTCAGCAAGAAATCGCCGATGTCAAAGAAGCCGTAAGTCAGGTATTGGCGCATGCAAAAAAGCTTGGCGCGTCTAGCGCGGAAGCGTCGATGAGCAGAACTCGAGGCTTAAGTGTTGAAACACGTCATGGTGAAGTTGAAACCGTTGAATTTAACCAAGATGGCGGTTTAGGTATTAGTTTATATTTTGGTCAACGTAAAGGCTCAGCCTCGACAGCAGATTTAAGCCCCGAAGCGCTCAAGCGCACGGTAGAAGCGGCGGCTGATATTGCCCGTTATACGTCGGAAGATCCTCATGCTGGCGTCGCTGAAGCGGCGTGGTTAGAATTAAGCCCGCCTGATTTAGATTTATACTATCCAGACAGTATTGGTACCGAGCAAGCCATTGCGCTGTGTGCCAGTGCTGAAGAGGCCGCATTTTCTTATGATCCTAGGATCACTAATTCAGAGGGTGCCTCTTTTTCTACCCATCAAGGTTTAAAAGTGTATGGTAATAGCCATGGCCAATTAGTGGGGTATCCTAGTTCACGGCACAGTTTTAGCTGTGTGGTTATTGGTGAGCAAGACGAAGATATGCAACGTGATTACAGTTTCACGGTGGCGCGTCGCTACGCCGACTTACTTGATCCAAAACGCGTAGGTATTGAAGCTGCTATTGAAACGGTGGCCCGTTTAGGCGCGCGCAAAGTTGCCACACAAAAAGTCCCGATCATTTTTCGAGCGGACATTGCCAGCGGTTTGTTTGGCCATTTAGTGTCGGCGATCAGTGGTGGTAGTATTTATCGTAAATCGAGTTTTTTACTCGATAAAGTCGGTAGCAATATAATGGCACCAACTGTGACCATTAAAGAACTGCCTCATTTGAAACAGGCGCTTGCGTCTAGTCCTTTTGATGGAGAAGGGGTTAAAACCCGTGATTTAGTTGTTGTTGAGCAGGGCGTACTAAATACATACCTCACCAGTAGTTATTCAGCGCGTAAGTTAGGCATGGCCAGTACCGGTCATGCGGGCGGGATCCACAACTGGCTAGTGCAACATGGTAATGATGATCTGGCTGCGTTATGCAAGCAAATGGGTAAAGGGTTATTAGTCACTGAACTTATGGGGCAGGGCGTGAATACCGTTACCGGCGATTATTCGCGCGGTGCCAGTGGTTTTTGGGTAGAGCATGGCGAGATCCAATTTCCAGTCGCAGAAGTCACGATAGCAGGCAATTTAGCTGATATGTTTATGAATATCGTGGCTATTGGTAATGATGTGGATCGGCGTGGCGGCGTGTTAACCGGCTCAGTATTAATAAGCCAAATGCAGATAGCCGGTGATTAATCTGGTGTTATAGTTACAGCTATGCTGGCTCGTTAAGTATTAAAAAAGCCTCTGAAGATTCAGAGGCTTTTTAGTTTCTAAGGGCATAACCCTAGCGGAGGCTAGGGTGTAAAGCCTTAATCAATCTTCGTTTTTAAACCACGACGGATTAACAACGCATCTGTAGAAGGCTCCTGGCCACGGAAGGCTTTGTAAGAATCCATCGTTGGCCGTGAATTACCCACTGATAAAATGTTTTTACGATAATGATCGCCATTTTCGCGAGTTAAGCCACCGCTCTTCTGTACATGAGCAAAAGCATCTGCCGCTAAAATCTCACTCCACATGTAAGCATAGTAACCGGCAGAATAACCGCCACCCATTGAGTGAGAGAAGAAGTTAGTTTTGTAACGTGGTGGCACTGCGGCCAAATCAACACCGTGTTTTTTCAGTGCGGCTGCTTCAAACGCCTGCGGGTTTTGCAGTGGCGCGTCAGCAGACAGCGTGTGCCATTCCATATCTAATAAAGCTGCAGACATATACTCTAAGGTATCGAAGCCTTGGTTAAAGCTACGTGAACGCATAACTTTATCCAATAAGTCAGCTGGAATAGGCTCACCCGTTTCGTAATGCTTGGCATAGTTACCAAGGATTTCAGGATGTTGTGCCCAATCTTCTTCAAACGTAGACGGGAATTCAACGAAATCACGTGATACCGCAGTCATTGCTAACGTTGGATATTTCACATTTGAGAAAATACCGTGCACGCCATGGCCCAATTCGTGGAAAATGGTGGTGGTATGATCATAGCTAATCAGGGTTGGCTCACCTTCAGGTGCTTTAGGAATGTTCATCACATTCACTACAACCGGTTTTTGCCCAGTTAAATGTGATTGACCCACAAAAGAACTCATCCAGGCGCCACCGCGTTTCCCTTCACGGGCAAAATAGTCTGCGTAGAAAATGGCAATGCTAGTACCATCAGCATCAAACACTTCATAGGCTTTTACATCGGGATGATATACCGGTAAATCTGGACGTGGCTCAAAACGTACGCCGTAAAAACGGTTTAAGTAATAAAAGGCACCGTCTTCTAGTACACGATTAAATTCAAAGTATTTTTTCACTTCGTTTTCATCTAAATCGTATTTAGCTTGACGCACAAATTCAGCGTAATATTCCCAATCCCAAGGCTGTACTTCAAAATCACCGCCTTTTTCACGGATCATCGCTTGAATAGCGGCTTGCTCTTGTTTGGTATTTTCAATTACTGCCGGCACCATTGAACCTAACATATCAAATACCGCCGCAGGGGTTTTTGCCATATTCGTTTCTAAAGTAAAGCTGGCCCAGCTGTCGTAACCCAATAACTTAGCCCGTTCAGCGCGCAGTTGCGGTAAACGCGCGACGATGTCGTTATTGCTAAATTCACCCGACTGCGCACGGTTTGCAGACGCTTCCCAAACCCGCTGACGTACTTCACGATTGTTTAAAGACGTTAAAATAGGCTGGCGCGTGGTATTGGTGATACTGAGTAAGTATTTGCCTTCTAAGCCGCGCTCTTTTGCTGCATTGGCTGCTGCGGTAATTTGCGCAGGTGATAAACCATCTAGTTCTTCAACAGTATCAACAACAACGGCAATATTACGTGTTTCTGCCAGTAAGTTTTGTGAAAACTGATTAGTGAGTTTTGAATGTTCTTCGTTCAGTGCACGAATTGCCGTTTTTTGCTCTTCGTTAAGTTTTGCGCCTGAGCGAACAAAGCGCTCGTAATACACTTCAACTAAACGCAGTGATTCGGCGTCTAAATTTAAATCGTTACGCGCATTATAAACCGCTTCGATACGTGCGAATAATTGTGGATTAAGATTAATATTATCTGAGTGTGCCGCCATTTTTGGTGCTAAAACGCTTTGTAATTCACGACGTTTTTCGTTGCTGTCGGTACCCGTTAGATTATAAAACACACGAGAGACACGGGTTAATAGCTCGCCACTCTTTTCCATGGCAACAAACGTATTTTCAAAGTTAGCCGCTTCTGGATTATTAGCAATCGCTTCAATTTCAGCTAAATGTTGCTTCATGCCTTCTTCAAAAGCGGGTAAAAAATGCTCATCTTTAATGGCATTAAAATCTGGCGCTTCGTACGTTAATGTACTTTTCATAAAAAATGGGTTCGTCACAGTCACGTCCTGAACAACTGCTGCCGGGGTAGCAGCTTGGTTCGCTTGTTGCGCTGGGGCAGTATTGTCTGAGCAAGCACTTAACGTGATCACTGCGCCAATCGCCGAAGCGAGTAGGGTCTTACGCATAATAATTTCTCCGTGGATAGGTTGCCGATAGCGTTATATCCATTCTGCTCAGTGAGATAACCGCCAGGCAGTCAGTTCAAAAAGCGTGGATATCGTTATTGTTTTTGTTAGGCAGCATGGCTGCGATACTACAAAACACAGTATGCCTAAAAGTTGGGTCAAAAGCGGTGTTTTGCAACCAAGTGCCAACAAATTAAGATAAAAGCCTGGCAAGTGCAAATTTTTGCAATAAATACTCTGGCTAACCAGGTTTTACTGAGGTTGCGCCAGCGGAAGTGTGAAGTAAAAGCAACTTCCCGGCGTTAAACGTTGATAACCAATATGACCTTGGAGTTGGCTAATAATTTCTTTACATATCGCTAAACCTAAACCGGTTCCGCCTTGTTCGCGCACGGCTACGCTGTTGGCTTGCGCAAAGCGAGCAAAGAGCAGTGGCTCAAATGCGGGTGGGATCCCTTTACCTTGATCGATAACACTCACGCGTAGGTGGTTTTCCTCTTGAGTGATGACTATTCGGATCTCGGTGTCTGGCGCCGAGAACTTCAATGCATTAGCTAACAAATTAATACACACTTGGCGTAAGCGGGTTTCATCAGCCATCACCCAGCATGAAACCTGTATAACTGATTCAATTGTGATTTTGCGATTTTGTTGCGTGTTAAGCTCAGCTATGCACTGCTCCAGCAATGGCATAAGTGCCAATGGCACGACATTAAATGCCATTTTACCATTGTGCAGTTTTTCGAAATCTAGCAAATCATTGACCAGTTGGTGTAATTGTTTACAGCTTTGCTGCGCAAGGGTGAGCATTTTAAGTTGTTTATCATTTAGGGCGCCCAAGGCCCCGCCCAACGCCAACCCAAGGGTGCCATTAATCGCCGTAAGGGGGGTACGCAACTCATGGCTAACCGTGGCAACAAAATCATTTTGTAGCCGTTCAACGCGTTTGCGCTCGGTAATATCGCGCAGCACAATTAACACGTGTTGTTTGCGCTCTAACGGTAATAGGGTGTGTGATATTAGCAGATCAAATAGGTCGCCATTTGCTCGCCGACCTCGACCTTCTACCTCGGTTTGGGGGAACGTATTCCGTTCGGAAATACCGTGATTTATAGCGGAAGGGCATAATAAATGGTGCCAATGGGTGTTAATTACGCTCTCAGGCGGGCGTTCGAAGATCCGATAGCAGGCTGGATTTGCTGTCTGTATCACGCCTTGTGCATCAACCGTAATCACAGCATCCTGTACATTATCATGAATAACTCGTAAGGTTTGCTCTTTGTCTGCGAGCGCATGATGGCTAAACTGAAGACGTTGTAACGTATGAAAAAGCCGATAAAGTAATAACATTATTACGAAACCACAGACGTAGAGAAAAGCCCTAAGCAGCGTTAATCGCGAAGAATGTGACTGTGGCGCTGACAATGCCATTTGCCAATTAGCGCCACGTACACCCACATTTATCTGTAAATTATCGGTGATAAATAGTTGGTTCTCGCCAAAAAAGCTTTGGCTTACGCCACCATCAGGAAGTTGATTGCGCAGGGCGATATTAACACCTAAGCGCGCCGCATTGTCTGCAAGTTGCTGCCAAATGGGCTCAATATCAATAACAGTACTGATAATTCCCCAATAGTGACCATCTGCCATATACAAGGGATACCGATATGCAAATGCAATACCCCCTTGCCGCAGCTGAATGGGACCGGTGAGTTGAGCCGTGCGATTTTCAATAATAGTGGCAATAACCGGCCATTGCTCAGGAAGGTCAGGGTAGTAAAGGTTTAATGCGCCTTCGTTGCCCGCGAGTGGGAAAATGTAGCTGAGCCGATTATCTGGCGCAATACCAATATTACGTACATGCTTTGCTTGCATCACTAAACCGGGTAACAGACTATCCAGTTCAGCATCTGCAAGGTTACCCGATTTCGCCGTAATATAAGACGCTAAGCCTACCGTTAAATAAAGCGGAATATTTAACTCCGTTTCAAGTTGCGCCCGCAACTTATCTGCAAGGGTAAGTTGTTGTTGCAGTTGCTCAGCATTTAGCCGTTGCTGCTCGTTACGAACCAGTAGCTCTACGCCCACCAAGATCATTAATGTTGTGCAGCTAAACGCTAGCCATTGCCACAAGGTAAAAGCCGCTCGGTATTTTGTCATGGCAAAGACATCGTTGTGATCCATAATAAGCACAGATTATAGGCAGTAATGGCCTGATGCAAAAGTGATTCGCATCGTTCGCCTAAAAAACCGACAGCTAGGCAATAGACTTAGCCCCAAACCCTGTCTATAATGCCCGCTCGCATAGATATGCGAAGGTTGCACCCATAGCTCAGCTGGATAGAGCGCTGCCCTCCGGAGGCAGAGGTCTCAGGTTCGAATCCTGATGGGTGCGCCATAAACGTCAAAACCGCCATTTGGGCGGTTTTTGCGTTTATAGCACCTAATCGGATGAGAATCTGCTGTTCGACAAAACGGCAGGAAAGCCGTTTTGGACGTTGCGTAGCAACGCCCTTGGGGCGAGGTACAAGATGTACCGAGTCAATCCTGATGTGTGCGATGCAGCTGCT
>Ga0209812_10000981_pt1 | contig 22095 bp, 18 predicted proteins | sample JI71714BDNA_FD_187502 | JGI IMG/M metagenome (GOLD analysis project Ga0209812, IMG submission 187502) | Wastewater effluent complex algal communities from Wisconsin, to seasonally profile nutrient transformation and Carbon sequestration -... | ecosystem: Engineered > WWTP > Effluent > Algae...
CAATTTAATCGTGATTGACGGCGGGAAAGGTCAATTATCAGCGGCTTGTGATGCGTTGAAAGCTGTGGGACTTTATGGCAAAGTGCCCATCATCGGGATAGCGAAACGCTTGGAAGAAATTTATTTCCCTGAGGATAGTTTACCGATTTATATCGACAAAAAGTCTGAATCCCTAAAGCTTATTCAGCGGTGTCGGGATGAAGCGCACCGGTTTGGCATCACGCACCACAGGAACCGCCGAAGCAAAAATTTCCTAATTTCCTCCTTAGAGTCTGCGCCGGGGATTGGGAAAAATACAGCTACGAAAGTTTTACAACACTTCAAAACCATTTCGCATATCAAGCAAGCCCCTGACGAGGAGTTGATTGAATTGGTAGGAAAAGACAAGGCCCGGCGCATCCGAGCCTTTTTGGAAACAGATTCTTAGTCTAGAAATTGGGCATATTCCGTTACATCAAAACCCACGACAAGCGGGCCATTCCATTCAATAATCGGTCGTTTGATCAGAGAAGGTTGGGCCATCATGAGGACTTGTGCGGCCTCTGGAGATACAATAGCTAACTTCTCCTCATCGGATAACTTCCGAAAGGTTGTTCCCGCTCGATTTACCAGCTTTTCCCATGGGTGAGCACCCATCCACTCTGAGAGCTTCTCCACCGTTATTCCGTGTTTTTTATAATCATGAAACGTGTATTGAATACCATTTTCTTCCAACCACGTTCGCGCTTTTTTGACCGTAGAACAGTTGGGAATTCCATAGACAACCATAGTAAATTTTTGTTTTAGAAATGAGTGGGTAACAAATTTCGTTACCTTTGTTTAGTTAAAATTAATGAACGGAATATATAGGTATGAAATTCCCATTGCTTATCTCGGCGGCCTTATTTTTTTTTACCGGCTGCCAGTCTAAATCCCAAGAAACGAATAGCACCTCACAAGTCAACACGCAAGAAATTACGTGGATACCCACAGTCGAAGAGGCCTTTGCGTTAGCTAAAAAACAAAACAAGCTTGTATTCATCGAATGCTACTCTCCTACTTGTCCGGTTTGCCAAACCATGGAGCCTTTGTTCAAAAATCCTGAGGTAGCTAAGTTTTATAACACAAACTTTGTGAATTATAAATTAGATGTCGGCAACCAAGAGCAGGTCGCTTTCCTCAATCAGAAAAATATTTTTCTTCCTTCCTTCCCCCAATTTTTATTTTTCAATGCCGACGGGCAGTTGGTCCATCAAGGGGACGTGGTCAATACGGTGGCTTCGATAAATGGGGTGGCCAAAATGGCATTAGACCCCGCCAAGCGTGCATCGAGTTATCCTGAACGTCTTGCCAAAGGGGAAGCAAGTATCGATTTTCTTTCGGCTTATGCCAACTATGCCTTGGTAGCGAAAGATACAGTCGCCAACCTCACAGCAGCCAATCGGTTATTTGACATCTATCCCAAAGATAAAATTGGATCCCAAGAAAGCTGGAGACTAACCAAAAAATGCGTCCGCGACATCGACAATGGGTTTGCCAAATACTGGTTCGATCATGTGCCTCAAGCCGCGGCATTTGAAAAAGCCGATGGCCATGAAGGATTGGAAAACAATATCTTGGGGGCCATCATCCAAGCCTCTTTGTATAGTCCACGTGGTTTACAATATACCTCCACTCAGCTACAGCGCGTGAAGGCGTTGATGGGGAAAGCAGGGGCTGGACAATATGCGGAAGGCGTGACATGGGAATACGAAATTCGGGCGCTCATTCGCGAAAATAAAGCTCCTCAAGCCTTGCCTATCGGGGCCCGGATGTATGAACGATACAAACAAAATCCTCCATCCGTGATTTACATTGCCAAAGTATTTAACGATTTATACCCAAATTCCAGTTATGTTCCCGAGGTGAAACCTTGGTTGCAAGGCATTAAATCCCTCGTACAAGCGGACAAAGAGTGGGCCGATTTTTACTTGGAATGGGGCCGAATGCATCAAAAAATAGGGGATTTGAAGGAAGCCAAACTGGCTGGCGAACAAGCTAAAACCTACGCGACCAAAGCCAATATACCTTTAGATCGATTTATGCGATTTTTGCAAACCTTGTAAATCCTACTTTGAAGCCTACAGCAAACAGCCACCTTGCCAATACAGGGTGGCTGTTTGATTTCCATCCGGCTAGCTTAGCTTTTGACGGCAATAACCGAAATTTCAACCCGGACATCTTTCGGTAATTTGGCCACCTGCACCGTTTCGCGAGCTGGAGGGTTTTCAGTAAAATAACGTCCATATACCTCATTTACTACCGAAAAATCATCCATATTTTTCAAAAAAATAGATGATTTCACCACATCAGAGTAGTTTAGTCCTGCCTCAGCTAAAATATACCCCAGATACACCAATACCTGATCGGCTTCATCGGCAATACTCCCAGAAAAGGCGAGGTCCACCGCAATCTGTCCGGACACATACAACGTATCTTGAATCATGACCGCTTGACTGTAGGGCCCGATGGGTGCTGGAGCCAGCGGAGAAAAAATGATTTTTTTTGCCATTCTTTTTTTGGTTAATTGTCACACAAAACTAGGAAAGTCCTGTGAATGCTCTTTTACTCTTTGTCAAAAATCCCGAATTAGGTCATGTAAAAACGCGATTGGCAGCTACAATTGGTCCTGAACGGGCACTGGAAGTCTATCAATTTCTCATGCGCCATACGCGGACTGTCGCCCTCGAACTGCCCGTGGAACGTTGGCTATTTTATTCTCAAACCATCCCGGATACCGATGCTTGGCCAGATACCCATTTTCATAAATTCATTCAAGATCCTTCTCCAGACTTAGGTCAGAAAATGTATGCTGCTTTTCACCAGGCGTTGGTTGCAGGTTTTGAAAAAGTGATGATCCTAGGGAGTGATTGTTTTGAAATCACCCCAGACCTAGTGGCTGATGCGTATGCTGCCTTAGACCATTGTCCTGTGGTTTTGGGTCCAGCAACAGACGGTGGGTATTATGGATTGGGGGTTAATTTTAAGCTAGGCATTGGGATAGCTCAATTGGAAACATTTTTTTTGGGAAAGATGTGGAGTCATGCCAATGTTGCTGATGAGGCCAGAAACGCCTTTCAAATTTTGAATTTGCCTTGGACAGAATTACCTCAGCTTTCAGATGTGGATGTAGAAGCGGACATCGCACCGATTCGGGATAAATTTCAGTGGAAATAAAAAATCGCTAACTTTTTCATTGCGCAGATGGTTCAAAACAAAAATGCAAGCAGATTGTATGCCCAGACGAACATCTGTCCAAGATATACAGGAATTAACCGACTTAAATGATCTAGATCGCATCGTGAAAGACAAGCGACAAGATAAACGCGCGGATACCAAAAAAGGACGTCGAAATCGCCATTATGTTAAAGTTTTGATTAAACATCAGTTGCGAGGAGAAACCGATAGGGAGTAGAACGAAGTGAGGTCAATGAGCGAACCCATTGACCTCACGGGAAGGCCAAACATGTTGGCAAACATTTCCTTAACGGGCTGCTCGCTCGATAATTTCTTCAACCACTGCGGGGTCAAGTAACGTCGAGGTATCCCCCAAATTTGCGGTATCCCCTTCGGCAATTTTACGAAGAATTCGACGCATGATTTTCCCAGACCGAGTTTTAGGCAATCCGGTGACAAACACGATTCGATCGGGTTTTGCGATCGGTCCGATGATGCGCGTTACCGTGGCCAAGATATCTTTTTGGGTCATGGAATCATCGGATGGCAATTCATCACAAATCACGTAAGCAAAAATACCCTGTCCTTTGATCTCGTGTGGGAATCCCACTACCGCAGACTCCACTACGCCTGTGTGCATGTTGATTGCATTCTCCACCTCGGCTGTTCCGATCCGGTGGCCCGACACATTAATCACATCATCTACCCGACCTGTAATACGGTAGTAACCTTCTTCATCCCGCATACACCCATCTCCGGTGAAATACATGTTGTCATAGGTAGAAAAATAGGTTTGTTTGCATCGGTCATGATCTCCCCACGTGGTTCGAACGATCGAGGGCCAAGGGAACTTGATACACAAGTTTCCATTTACACCATTGCCCACAATTTCGTTTCCATGCTCATCCACCAACATGGGCTGAATACCCGGTAGAGGCAACGTTGCAAAAGCGGGTTTGGTTTTGGTGATATTGGCCAAAGGCGATATCATGATTCCGCCGGTCTCCGTTTGCCACCAAGTATCCACAATGGTACAACGTTCTTGACCAATATTTTTGTGGTACCATTGCCAAGCCTCCTCGTTGATCGGCTCTCCAACAGACCCTAAGACCTTAAGTGACGATAGATCTTTGTCTTTGTAATAGTCTTCACCAAAACCCATGAGCGACCGAATCGCGGTAGGTGCAGTATAGAAGATATCTACTTTATGTTTTTCTACGATATCCCAAAAACGTCCGGCATCTGGGTAGGTGGGCACCCCCTCAAACATAACACTAATAGCCCCACTGAGCATCGGGCCATACACAATATACGAATGACCGGTAATCCAGCCAATGTCAGCCGTACAGAAGTAGACTTGCCCTGGTTCGTATTGGAATACGTTTTGGAATGTGTAGGCGGTATAGACCATGTATCCCCCACAGGTATGCACCACACCTTTGGGCTTACCCGTCGATCCGGAGGTGTATAAGATGAACAAGGGGTCCTCCGAATCCATTTCTTCCGCTGGGCAATCGAGAGGGGCCACTTTCACTTCCTCTTCCCACCAATAGTCCCGGCCTTTGATCATGGAAATGGGTGTGCGGGTCCGGGTAGCCACGATGACTTTTTCTACGGACGGGCAGCCCATTAGCGCATCGTCTACCGTTTCTTTCATGGGAATCCGTTTATTTCCACGGAAGGCACCATCGGTCGTTATGACCATTTTGCATTGCGAATCGTTGATCCGATCTGCGATGGATTGCGCTGAAAATCCACCAAATACCACGGAATGAATGGCCCCAATACGTGCAGTCGCGAGCACGGCGATGGCCAATTCAGGAATCATCGGCATATAGATACAAACACGATCTCCTTTCCCTACGCCATGTTTTTTTAAGACATTCGCAAAGCGGCACACCCGCTCATAGAGCACCTTGTAGGTCATGACCACCGAATCATCATCGATTTCATTAGGTTCCCAGATGATGGCCGGGTGATTGGGTTTGCTGTGTGCGTGTCGATCCAGGCAATTTTCGGTGATATTCATTTTTCCACCAACAAACCACTTGATATTGGGCTCTTTGAAGTTCCAATCGAGAACTCGTTTCCATGGTTTTTTCCATATAAATTCTTGGGCTACTTCACCCCAAAAACCCTCTGGGTCTTCTACACTGTTTTGGTATGCTTGCGTGTACTCCTCAAATGTTCTGATTCTCATCTTGAATGAACGTTTACTGGTTTGATTGAAATGGTTGTTTATAAGTTACAGGATAAGCCCTGTTGTGAGCATATTGACTTTTTTGACGAGGTCTCGGGTTGAAAAAGGTTTGGGGATATAAAGATCCGCCCCGACTTGATACCCATGTTCGATATCCGACTCTTTATTTCGAGCGCTCATAAAAACGACACGCATCGATTGATGTTGGGGTGTTTGTCGGATATACCGGCAGACCTCATACCCATCCACTTTGGGCATCATGATATCCAACAAGATGATTTGAGGCTTTTGCTCCTCCAGAATATCAAAGGCCTCTTGGCCATCCCGTGCAATGAACACTTTATACCCTTCTTTCTTCATTAAAAATTCAAGCGAAAGAAGAATACTTGGTTCATCATCGACGATTAATACTTTAATTTCTTCGCGAATACTCATGTTGTAGGGGATCTTTTTGTGTCAAAGGAATTTTAAATAGAAACTGGGCACCACCTGTAGATCGGTTTTCTACGTGAATGCTACCTCCATGCAATTCAATAATCTTCTTTGAAATTGCGAGGCCGAGACCACTTCCCAGTGGTTTTTTCACCAATTGGTTTTCGGATTGAAAAAACTTGAGAAATATTTTTTCTTGGTGATTTTCATCGATACCCGGTCCATTATCCGACACCACCACACGCAGCCATTTCAGTCCGAACTGCACATCGATGACAATCTCTCCGGTTTGTTGGGGTACAAATTTGATCGCATTGCCCAATAAATTAAGCATTACCTGCATCATTTTATCCTGATCAACCCACACAGGAGGTAATCCAGGTTGAAAATAAGTCTGGCACCGAATCCCTTTCTCTCGAATAATTTCGGTTAGGCTAGCCAAGGTTTCCTCCACCAATTCCTGCCAATCCACTTTTTCTTTGGTTAAAGAGAATGTCCCCGACTCGTACTTTTCAAGATCTAGAACTTGATTAACCAATCGGCTAAGGCGCTCTGATTCTTTTGTGATGATTTTCAAAAATTCCAACCGTTGCTGTTCTTCCAAATCCGGATTATCGGTAATAATTTCACTCATGGCCTTTATGGAAGTAAGCGGCGTCCGGATTTCGTGAGTAACCATCGCTAAAAATTCATTTTTAACTTTATCAAGTTGGACTAATTTTTCATTCGTGTCACTAAGTTCTTCAGTCAAGAGCCGCAAGGCATGTGATTTTTGCTGCAGTTCCTTGTTATTCTCAGCCAATTGTTGGGATTCTTTGAGAATTGTGACAACCTCATGCAAGGAAATATTTTCTTCTTTGGTCACATTGGACACCATCAGGCGCGCGGAGGCCGAGCCCACCATGCCCGCTAAAATTTTTTCAGCATAGTTCACAAGCCTAGGATCTGCCAGTTGATTTTTAAGGTCAATTCGATTCCTCGTGGCAAAAAGCCGAAGCAATCGCTCCGTTTTGGGCTTTCCAAGAAACGAAATCAGTAATCCTTTGATATCCGTGATCATGGCTTGACCGCGCCATACCACCGATTGTTCGTACGCCTCAGAGTAGTGGAAAATATCAGTAAATAAAATCGCTTGATTATGTTCCGTGGAACTCATGGGTGTAGACACAGAGACAACATAAAATACAGTGGAATTCAGGAGTAAGCACCAAAAAGTTGCGGTTGAAATGTCGTCCATACCACCCAAACGAAGAAAATCAGTCAATGAAAAAAACGTAGATTGGAGCCACGTCGGAAGTTCATGTTGTTGGTAAATGGACGGGATAATCAACAAAAAAATCCACATTACAATCCCGCCGATCAGTCCCCAAAAAGCGCCCTTCTGAGTTCCTCGTTTCCAAAATAAAGCCGCTAAAGCTGCGGGTGCGAACTGGGCAACGGCAACAAAAGCCGTCATTCCGATCGAGACCAAGGTGTATTTGTCGGCAACCTTCTGGTAGTATACATACCCCAACATCACGACAAAAATAACTGAAAACCGACGGAGAAAGATAACCAAGGAAGGCAAAAAACTACCCACACGATCTCGGAAAAATGGCTTACTAATTACCCAAGGCAAGAACAGGTTGTTGCTCAGCATCGTACTGATGGCAATCGTTTCCATCATAATCATGCCCGTAGCTGCTGAAAACCCGCCAAGGTAAATGAATAGTGCCAGTCCTTTATGGGAAAACAACAACGGGATAGCGAGTACATAGCTATCACGAGAAACTGAGGTTCCTGCTAACAATTGTTCTCCAGCCAACGCAATCGGAATCACAAAAATATTGATTAGAAACAGGTACAACGGAAACAGCCAAATGGACTGTCGGATATTTTCCTCATTGACATTTTCGACGACAGCCACTTGAAATTGCCGGGGTAAAAAAAGGAATGCAAGCGCGGCGAGCAACAGGTGAAAAAACCAATTGACATACCCTGGCGATTTTTGAATGGAAAGCGTTTCAAAAAAGGTAGGATTGATTTGGACTAGGGAAAATACGTCTGCAAATCCATCAAACAAGTAGAACGTCACATAAATCCCGGCAACTAAGAAAGCCAATAATTTGACTATGGATTCGAAGGCAATCGCAAATACAGCTCCCTCATGCCGTTCATTGGGGGCGATTCGTCGGGTACCGAACAAAAGAGTAAACGCAATAATACAAAGAACGATATAGAAAGGATAATCCTGAAATAATCCTCCTTCACTGAGTCCGGGTGAAACAATTTGGAAGCTGGAGGCAATCGCCTTGATTTGCAGCGCAATATACGGGATACCCGCCAGCATACTGATTATCGTAACCAACACCCCCAAGGACCTATTTTTTCCGTAGCGCGCGGATATAAAATCGGCTATACTGGTTATCCGTTGGACTTTGCAGATCCTATTGATTTTTCGCAGCACCGTCCAACCGACCCACATCATGAGCGTTGGGCCTAGATAAACCGTCAAAAAATCCAGTCCATCCGTCAAAACCCGGCCTACGCTACCATAATACGTCCAAGCGGTACAATAAATAGCTAACGACAATGAATATACGTAACCATTGTCTATAATTGATTTCCGACCCCCACTTTTGGACTCAGCCCAGTAGGCCAGAAAAAACAAAAAACCGAGGTAAAGTAAGGATGAAACAACAATCAACGATTTTTCCATGGTCCAGACTTTCGATTCAACCAATAGGCAGCCAACACGATAGCCCCCAGCCATATACCGCCAATGTAGTAAATGATGGCAGGAACCGAAGCCCAAGTCCCTCCTTTATCCAGCAATCCTAATAGCGGAAAATTGAATAAAAGAAAGAAAAATAAGCAAAGTGCAATAAACTTTTGCTCGCGACTGATATCACTCAACCTAGTTTTAGTTTAACGATACTAAGATACATGCCGCTGCTGGGGAAAGCAAAGATAATCGCATAATTCACGGTAAATTAGTATAGATCATTTAAACGAAAGAATGCGTTCGAGAGACCTCGAACGCATTGCTTGAACTATTTAACCCTAAGCCTTAAGTACTTAATCCTCACGATCATATTCACCTTTGAAAGAGTACCAACTGAAAATCCCTAAACTACCAACAATGAGTGGGACAAGAATGAAGGTATATATACCGGCAGGGATTAAATCATCTGTTTTTCCGGTTTGAAATTTTGGAATAGCCTGCTCATAAATAAGGTAATACCCGGCATAAATTCCAGCTAAAAGCCAAACTATGGATAAAATTCTACGTATTGCGTTCATTATAATATATTTTTTGTGTTAAAAAGAATTAATCATGGATACTACGATCATTGCCATTCACATAAAATACGCCAATGATGAAGGATATTCCAGCAATTATGATAGGATACCAGAGCCCTTCGAGGTAAGGATCTGCGTACGGTAAAGGTAAGCCGGCCGCTGATGCTGTCTCATTCGCTTTGGTGGCATTAACGACCAAAGCGGTTGCAATAGTAGGAAGTAGACCACCAAAAATCCCATTTCCTACGTGGTAAGGCAGTGACATCGACGTGTAACGAATTTTTACAGGGAACATTTCGACTAAGAAAGCGGCAATTGGGCCATAAGCCATCGTGACAAATAATACTTGAATGAAGATTAAAAATATCAATGTCCATCGATCCGAGTTATTGATCATTACTGTTGTTTTGATCTCAGGCTTTGGAGCTTCAGAACCGTCAGCCAGAAGTTTTTGAATTTTCTTCTGTTCCATCGTAGTACCATCAGAAAATTCCTTCTTGGTTGTAATGATTAAGGTCGAATCTTTAGATGCGACCCCATCAACCATAATTGGAGCCCGTTTTTCGTCAACACTTGTTTTTTCCACCAATTCGGATTTATTTGCCACATTGGTGGTTTCATACATTTGTTTGTAGATAGGTCGATACGCAAGGATTCCTAAAAGCATCCCGGTTAGCATGATCGTTTTTCGATTGATCCGGTCGGATAGCCAACCAAAAAACACAAAGAACGGAGTCCCCATTAATAAGGCAATGGTCATTAATTCGTTCGTTTGCCTTAGATCAATATTCATTACCTTTTGCAAAAAACTCAACGCATAAAACTGGCCTGTATACCAAATAACCCCCTGCCCCATAGTGGCACCCAATAATGCGAGTAAGACAAATTTGAAGTTGAATTTATTCCCAAATGATTCTTTTAAAGGATTTGTTGATGTTTTACCCTCAGCTTTAGCTTTAGCAAAAAGAGGGGATTCATGCATATTTCTACGAATGATAAACGATACTCCAACCATTAAAATGGAAACTAAAAAGGGAACACGCCAGCCCCAGTCTTCAAAAGTTTCTTTCCCTAAGACGGTTTGTGTAATTTGTATAACAATCAGAGAGACAAAAAGCCCTACGGTTGCAGTCGTTTGTATCCAAGAAGTCCAAAAGCCACGTTGATGAGCAGGTGAATGTTCTGCTACATACGTAGCTGCACCACCATATTCTCCCCCCAATGCCAACCCTTGAAGTAAACGTAAGATTAAAACCAATACAGGGGCTAAAAATCCTATCGTCTCATACCCTGGGATAAGCCCTATAAGGAACGTAGCTCCACCCATTAAGAGGAGTGTAAGCATAAAGGTATATTTTCTCCCAATCAGGTCACCTAATCGACCAAAGAATATGGCTCCAAAAGGACGAACCACAAAACCCGCAGCGAAAGTTGCCAAAGTCGATAGAAATGCAGCTGTAGGGTTATCTGTAGGAAAAAATTTTGTTGAAATAATCGTAGCTAAACTACCAAAAATGTAAAAATCATACCATTCGATCATAGTACCTACAGAGGAGGCCGTGATGATGGACGCTAGACCTTGTTTTTTTTCTGCCATAACATTGTTTCGGTTAAAATTGAAAAAATCGATTAAGGGTTATTTATAAATATACTTGAAGTTGCGCAACAAACTCCCCTTTACTGGTTAAGGTGGAAGGTGAGGTATAGACAGGTCGGGTTGAATACTGGGTGGTTAGTTTGGCATGGTGGCCATCCACAAAAAAGTTTGCACCAATATCAAATTGATTACTAGCTTGATCGAGTGCTTCAAAGTTTTTATACGTGTAAGCGCCAAAGGGTTGTACACGAACCTTAGGCTTAGCTTGGTTGGTAGGCAATAGCAAGCCTGCTTGTGTATACCAAATTTGACCTGTACCGATCAACGGTTGTGCATTCCCTGGACCCGCCAGCGCACGCGCACCAGCAAAGGCCGGATCATTGACACCGACATTCATGATGCCGACATTCCGTAGGTAATTGGGCCCAAAATTGTAATCATAAAAAACACTGTAGGCTGTTACTGCCATCTTTTTAGCCTTCTCCCCAATCGGCATATCTAAGAATACATCCGCCGATAATAAAGTCATCGGGTGTTTCGCAACTTGACCATTCACCGATGTCCGGGTCGCGTCATCCGACGTATAAAATCCAGCCCCCACATTGAATACTCGATTCGTCCCTAAGTAGGTCCCGACTTTAAAAGGCAACACATTGGACTCTTGATTTAAAAATTGGTACTCAAAATATCCCGCCTTCGACCACTTGGTGTTTCCATTGTTATCCACGGCTACCGCGTTAGCTGGGTTGGTTACATTCACAGGATTAACATTGGTAGCATATGGCTTATTGATACTCACTCGGTATTCTAGCTTTCCCGCTTTCCCCTTGGTAAATAGACCTACTTGCCGAGCAAATTGATCCGAATTCTCAATTAATGGCCAGTTGAATATCGGGGCATCGATAGTCAAAAAATTAAGTGTAGACCCCATCGTCATGCGGGAAAGTCCCATGAAATAATGAAGCCCTCCCCCGACCGTCATGCTGAATTTTTTATCTTTTTGAGGTAAAATCAAAGCATATTCGTTCCAAGCATCATGAAAAAACAATCCTGGCTTTTTTCCCGCTCCGTAGCCACCCGTGCCTGAGGATCCAGCAGCCCCACCGTTGACAAAAGTCTGGTTATTTATCCCGACATGAGACATAACAAGATACCGTTTGGAAATTTGCGCATACATCAAAAAACGAAGTCGACGGTTTCCTATATCCGTCTGGCTTGTGGCCGCCTCGCCATTGATCTGGGTACCGGGGTTCAACTGGGTATGACGAAACCAAATCTGATTCCATACCAAAAAACGAATAAATTTAGTTTTGTCCTCATTCAAATCCACTTTCAAACCAGACCCATACTCCATCGAACCTTGTGCATGGGCAGCCAACCCACTGAAAAGCCCGAAGGCGAGCGTTAAGAGCGTAATGCATTTCTTCATAGGAATTTATTGTAGTTTTGTTGTACTATTCGCTGACAAAACTCAAAACAATAAACTGCAAATGAAAATTTAACCTATAGCAAAGCTAAAATACTATAGGTACTTTACCACACCATTGCACTGAAACGAAAGCAGTAAATCACGTAAATTGGACACTTTTTTTTTGAAACCGTGGAGAAATCTCACTGGACCCAGTTCCTGCTTACTATAATCCTATTTTAAAGCCTCCAAAACGTGGGATTTGAATGACTGTAAAATTGAATATTTTCAATATATACCTCATTTTTTAAATCGCTCCCAGCGGATAAGCATGAATTTATCACCCAACTCTGTGACAATCATGCCGGCCCCCTTGAGGTTTTCTTTGTTGGCGTAAAACTCCGCGAGCTCCTTATGATTCAAAATACGGTAGGTGGGATTATATAAATTTTGCTTGGGAATTTTAATCTGAAATTTTTTCACCCAATTCATAACTGATACGTGGCTTACACCCAGCAATCGTTCTATTTCTCGGTAACTAACCCCCTCAATATACAATTGAAGGGCTTTAATGACATAGTAGCTGTCAATATTTTTACCCAACTTTTCTACCGTATAGTTGTACCCGCACGCCTTACACCGGTACCGCTGACGGCCACTGATTACGCCATTTTTAGCCCCATCCGTTGACTTACACTGGGGGCATAGAGGTGTCTCCATTGATATCTATAATTATTTAGCAAATATATATCTTTTTAGCAAAACTTAGATAATTTCAAGAAGAAATATAATTTTATTCAAATTTTGAATTTCCAAATCTAAACCTATCAGAACTTTTTATGTCCAACATAAAATCAACTATGCCCTACCGATAAACTTTTCGACATAGAGTATCGTTATACTTTCGGCATATTCATATAAAGAATAGTATATGACTAACAGACAAATAGAATTTACCCTACGGAAGCTTTGTGAGTACTACGAAATTCCGTTTGACCCCTCCTCCGCGCCCTACCTGAAACAAGTGTATGAAACCGAGGATTTTATAGTAGAAATACGGGCCAAGTCGGAATCAACTGGCATTCTCCTTCTTGAAAACTGGGTGCATCCCGGCTCTCTTGAGGAATTACAAGAAGAAAATCCGTTCCCCATTTTGTTTTTGACCGAACACAAGGGTCAAGTTACGCCGGTTATCTCCTATCAAGAAGCCAATAAAAAGAGTCGTTCTTACTTTTTATTGACACAAAAAGAGGTTGAAGAGGTGTCTTCTCCGACTCCCATTCTCAATGATCAAGGAAAAACCCGCCTCTTTTCGTTCTTCCGTTTGGATTCCATCGCCAATCTTTCACCAGATCAACAAAAAATCCAAGAATCTTTAAGTCCAGCCGACAGACTGATCAAAATGCTGAAAATGGAGAAGAAAGACATCTTCAGCATTTACACCTATGCACTACTGATCGGTGCGATTTCGCTCGTGCTGCCTTTGGGGATCCAAGCGATCATTGGGATGGTTCAAGGGGGATTGTACTTTAGCTCCATTTATGTATTAATCGCCCTCGTTATCGTAGCCTTGGTGGTTTCGGGTATTATGCAGGTCATGCAATTAACCGTCATGGAATATCTCCAAGAACGGCTATTCGCCAAAGCCGCCTTTGATTATACCTACCGACTGCCTCGTGTAAAAACCGAGGCGCTCATGAAGTACTACCCCCCAGAGTTGATGAACCGATTCTTCGATATCATCACGGTGCAGAAAACCCTGCCCAAGTTGCTAATCGATACCACAGCCGCCATAATCCAAATTATTTTTGGACTCTTTTTATTAGCGGCCTACCACCCGCTCTTCATTGCTTTCTCCGTCGTTACGATCTTATTGATTGTAGCCGTTGTCCGTGTTTTAGGAAAGAATACCCTCGATATCAACATCTTGAAATCGAAGAGTAAATACAAAATTGCGCAGTGGCTCCAAGACATCGCCCGAACTTTATACGCATTCAAGGTTTCGGGGAATCCTTCTTTTCCATTAAACAAAATGGAACGCCACGTCAATACCTACCTGAAGTATCGGAAGAAATATTTCGACAACATTCTCATCATCTTTTACAACGCTGTCTTTTTCAAGTCATTTGTTACAGCAGGTTTGTTGATACTTGGAACGTATTTGGTCATCGATCGCCAAATCACGATCGGCCAATTTGTCGCTTCTGAGATTGTCATTGTCTTGGTTATTGGATCCGTGGAAAAAATACTTTTATCAGTAGATTCCATTTTTGATCTTTTGACAGCCGTTGATAAGCTAGGGCAAGTCTCAGACCTGCCTCTCGAACCCAATAAAGGGGTCGTCAAACATTTACGTTTACAAGAGGGTGGTTTGACCTTAGATCTTAAGGATTTAAATTACCGGTATGAAGATTCAAATAAACCAGTACTCAACAATTTATCCCTTTCCATTAAATCGAACGAAAAAATCTGTATCGTGGGTAAAAATGGATCCGGTAAAGAAACGCTTATGAATATCATGGCAGGGATCTTGACTGATTACGAGGGAACAATTTTGTACAACCAAGTGGCGCTACGCGATATCGAACGAGATCACCTGCATGAAATCATCGAACGAAATGTTACCTCCGAAGGGATTTTCAACGGTACGCTCCTCGAAAACATCACCATGAACCGCCCCAAAGTATCGCTTCAAGATACCTACGAAGTTCTGGGTAAATTACAGTTGAATGACACCATCGGATCGCTTAAGGAAGGATTGCAAACTGAAATGATTTCGGGTGGTCGTCGATTCTCCTCAAGTTTTGCCGCCAAAGTGGCTTTGGCTCGCTGTATTGTCAATAAACCCAAACTGCTGCTTGTATCCGAAAGTTATGAACATCTCGACCGGCCCTACATACAGTATTTGCTGGATTATCTCACCGACCCCAATGCGCCTTGGACTTTTGTTACGGTTTCAAACGATCCAGCGGTCATGGCCGCCTGCGACCGTGTCTGTGTTTTAGAACAAGGACAAATTGTATTGGAAGGCCCATACGAGGAAATCAAATCTGATGACCGGTTTATCACCTGTACGACTTAAAAGCCTGTAAAAATGTTAAACATTTCAAGTAATAAATCAAACCAAGATCTCGACCCAAAACAGGAGTTGTACGTTTTGGATACGCTCCGAACTCCCAAAGCAACCAACATCCTTCGAAAGTGGATGGCGGGTTTCTTGTTGGTATTTTTAGTGGTTTTATTTCTCCCCTGGCAGCAGAACATCAGTGGAAACGGACTTGTCACGGCCCTCGCTCCCCAAGATAGGCCACAGACGGTACAAAATACCATTGATGGGCAGGTCGTTAGCTGGAATATCCGAGAAGGACAAGAGGTAAAGCAGGGCGATACCTTAATTGTGATTTCAGAGATCAAAGATGAATACTTTGATCCTGAGCTAAACATTCGTTTAGGCGAACAAATTCAGGCCAAACGGGATGGAATCGTCAGTTACCAACAAAAAATATCCGCTCTCCGCAATCAAATCCAAGCCCTGGAGGAGAATTTTCAATTTAGTTTGCAGAAGGCCCAGAACAAAATCCGACAAAATCTAGCCAAAGTACAATCGGATTCCGTCGACGTTATCAATGACCGTATGCAGGTGGCCGTTGCGAAAGAGCGATTGGAACGTGGAGAATACCAGTTGAAGCAACAAATCCTTTCGTTACTTGATGTCGAAACACGACGCCTCAAATTACAAGAAACCCAAGCTAAGTTAGTTTCAACGACCAATAAGCTGTCCATTTCTAGGCAAGAACTCTTGAATAGCCGAATTGAATTCAATGCTGTTCGGGCCGAATATGGGGAGAAAATAGCCAAAGCCAATTCGGATTTAGCCTCTGCGCAAGTGGCTTTTGCGGAAGGACAAGCCGAGCTTTCGAAACTTAGCAATAAGTTATCAAGCGTAGAGGTCCGTCAAGGTTTTTATGTTATTCGAGCTCCTCAAGATGGCTTTGTTGTCCGGGCCTTGAAAGCTGGTTTGGGCGAAACAATCAAACAAGGCGAAGCTATCTGTACTCTTCAACCGAAAAACCCAGCCATGGCAGTTGAGCTGTATGTCAATGCCATGGATGTACCCTTGATCCAACGGAACCGAGAGGTTCGATTGGAATTTGAGGGATGGCCTGCACTTCAGTTCTCTGGATGGCCATCCGTAGCGGTCGGAACGTTTGGTGGTGTAGTGTCAGTAATCGATTATGTAGATAGCCCTGATGGGAAATACCGTTTGCTTGTCACACCCAGAGAGGGTGACGAAGAATGGCCCGAACAACTCCGGATGGGATCGGGCGTATTTGGTTGGGTCATGTTAGAAAACGTACCGGTATGGTTCGAAATCTGGCGACAGCTGAATGCCTTCCCTGCTAGCTTGAAGGAAATCCCAAAAGCTGGTGAAATGTACACCAAAGATGCCCAAAAAGTAGACGCCAAGAAAAAATGATACGACGCCTCTTATGCTGGGGTGGATTGCTTTTGTGCTTGACGGTTCAGGCGCAATCCGAACGCCCTTTCAGTTATGTAGATTTTTACCAATTGGTATTGGCCAATCATCCTGTAATAAAACAGGCCCAATTGGTGATGGATGATGCACAAGCCGAACTCATGATGGCCCGAGGCCAATTCGACCCAAAACTCGAATCCAATTTTGAACGCAAGTCGATTGACAACAAACTCTATTACAGCCACTGGGAATCTGCGCTAAAAGTACCTGTTTGGGGTGGAATCGACTTTAAAGTAGGTCGAGAACAAAACGGTGGGGATCGGCTGAACCCTGAATTTTCGGATCGTGTAAATGTGATCGGACTTAATGTCCCACTAGGCCGTGGTATGCTGATGGATCAACGACGGAATATCTTGCTCCAAGCCAGAATTTACCAAAACGTGGCTCAAGCGGAACAACAAAAGATGGTCAATAAGATCATGTATAATGCGGCCAAAGACTATTGGGAATGGTATTTTACGTACCAAAACTACCAACTTCAAAAGGAAGGCTACGAGCTCGCAGCCAATCGATTCCAATTCCTTCGTACGCAGGTGTTGATTGGGGAAAAAGCAGGCCGTGATTCCGTCGAGGCCGCCATCACCGTTCAAGCGCGCGAGGTCGATCTGGGACAAGCCAAATTGGACTTTGAAAATTATAGCTTGTACCTCTCCAATTATTTATGGAACGCCGAGGGAAATCCTCTCGAATTACCCGAGGGCACCATTCCACCACCTACCCCCTCGCGTTTGTTGGATGAATCTGTTTTGAATCGTTTTCTAAATTTGGCAAAAAACAGCCATCCCGAGATCTTGAAATTAGCCTACAAGCTAGATCAACTCCGTATTGAAGAACGGTTTGCCCGCGAATTCCTAAAACCCAAGTTGGACATCCAAGTCAATGCACTGCAATCACCCGCGTATACCTTTTCGGATTATTCGGTTTTTCGAAGTAACCATAAATTTGGGGTGACGTTTGAATTTCCTTTGTTTTTACGTAAAGAGCGAGCGAAGATTCAACAAGTGCAAATCAAGCAAAAACAGGCTACTTTTGAACGGACTCAAATGAGTCGGGAAATTCTCAATGATGTGCAAGCGTTTTACAACGAAGCAGTACAGATGCAGCAACAGCTCATTATCCAGCAGAAAGCCGCAGAGAACCAAGTTATCTTAGTGAATGCTGAACTTGAACTCTTCCAACTTGGCGAATCTTCTCTCTTCTTGATCAATGCGCGTGAAAGCAAATTAATTGAGATGAGATCCAAGGTCGAATCGTTAAAATCCAAGCTCGAGAAATCCATTGCAGGATTGGCGTATGCCGCAGGACAACAATCATTTTAACAAACTTCTTACGTATGTCAGGCACAGGTCAGTCCTACTTCGGGTTGACCTGTTTCTTTTTTGTTGGGGCACAAAAAAGAGGGATTCAGCGTAGCATGCTAAATCCCTCTTTTGGATGTAAAACGTGCGTTGTTGATTTACTTCGCGTACGCTACACTCCGCATTTCCCGAATGACAGTCACTTTAATCTGCCCAGGATACTGCATTTCTTTTTCAATTTTTTGGGAGATATTGAACGACATGTTCGAGGCTTGGTCATCTGAGCAATTTTCAGCGTCGACGATCACGCGCAACTCACGTCCAGCTTGAATGGCGTAGCATTTTTCAACACCCGGGAAGGAAAGGGCCAAGTCTTCTAGGTCGCGAAGGCGTTGTACATACGATTCCATCATTTCTCGGCGAGCACCAGGTCTGGATCCCGAAATGGCGTCACACACCTGAATGATGGGCGAAATAATGCTGGTTTTCTCGATTTCGTCATGGTGGGCACCAATCGCATTGCATACTTCAGGATGCTCCTTGTACTTTTTAGCCAACTCCATCCCCAAAATAGCGTGAGGCAGATCGGATTCCTCTTGGTATACTTTACCAATGTCATGAAGTAAACCTGCTCGTTTGGCTAATTTGACATTGAGACCAAGTTCGGCAGCCATTGTGGCGCATAGTTTGGCCACTTCACGTGAGTGTTGGAGCAAATTTTGTCCGTAAGAAGAACGGAACCTCATACGCCCTACCATTTTGATTAATTCTGGGTGCAGCCCATGAATCCCTAAATCAATAGCCGTGCGTTCACCAATTTCGATGATTTCATTGTCAATTTCCTTCCGGGTTTTGTTCACCACTTCTTCGATACGAGCTGGGTGAATTCGGCCATCTTGCACCAATCGGTGTAAAGAGAGGCGGGCGACTTCACGGCGAACGGGATCAAAGCTCGAGATAACAATAGCTTCAGGGGTATCATCTACAATCACCTCAACACCGGTAGCTGCTTCCAATGCGCGAATGTTCCGTCCCTCCCGTCCGATAATTTTTCCTTTCACCTCATCGCTTTCAATATTAAAAACCGACACACAGTTTTCAATGGCTTGTTCGGCGGCGGTACGCTGGATGGTTTCAATCACAATTTTCTTAGCTTCTTTGGTAGCCGTAAGCTTTGATTCCTCGATCGCCTGTTTGATGTAGGCAGACGCCCGAGTTTCAGCTTCCTCCTTTAAAGCGTCAACCAATTGTTGGCGGGCCTCATCTGCGGTTAGGTTGGCGATTTTTTCCAACTGAATTACGTGTTGTTGGATTAGCCCGTCAACTTCAGCTTGTTTCGTCGAGATTCCTTCCAATTGATCGGCGAGTTTCTGTTGTTGAAACTGAAGATCAGACTCTTTTTTCTTGTTTTGGTCAAGCAATTGTTGAGCTTGGGATTGCATCTGCTTGATTTTCTGTTCATTTTGAACAATCGCGTTTTTCCGTCGGTTAGAATCCTCCTCAAACTCTGACTTCAGTTTTAAAAAGTGCTCTTTAGCCTCCAGCATGCGATCTTTTTTAATGGCGGAAGCATTAATCTCGGCAGACTTGATGATGTCGGCAGCTCGCTTTTGAGCTTCCTCCTCATAATTTTTCTGTACATTTTTAAGTAAATGTCGACCTATTAAAAAACCTATGCCGAGAGCAACTAGGTCTGTTAAAAGCATAATTACATAATCCATAGGGTCAATTCTGTTGAAACGTTCGAATGAATGGACCTAGGCGAAAAAAAAGTGAGGTAGATTATTGAATTGATGTGCTGTTATCGGAAAATTCTTGCAAGCGATTTTCCATAGTTACCTTCAATTTGGTGTAGTTTTGATCGGCCATGATCGCATCCACAAGGGCTTCGATAGCGACTACACTCACCAAAACTGAAGTGGTTGTACTGGTTCCGTATTGTTTTTTTAGTACAGCAAGTCGTTCGTTGAACAAATCTCCAGCATCCCGATAAAAAGGCTCCACTGCTTTAGGCACCTTAAAAGGTACCTTTACATCATTTAATTGAAGGTTTACAGCTGCTTTTTCACCATCTTCCATGGAAAGTCTCCGCTAAGTATTTATTAACTACGTATGATCTGAATACACTCGTCAATCTCGTTCACCAACACCTCTATCAATTGTCTCCATACCTCGGCGTTTTCGTCATCGCCTAGATTTTCACCTACAATGTTAGCTAATTTATTTCGAATATGAAAATCTTGTTGTTTTAGTTCGGCTTCTTTGAGCGCTTTTTGTCGCGCAAAATCCTTTTTTAAGTTGGTTTGTTGTTCTTTTAGGCGAAGGATTTCTTTGTTTTGCTCGGAAACTTTCAATTTTAACGCTTCAATTTGGCGTTCTTGACTTGCCAGTCGACGACGGGATACCAAGATCTCCTCCAGGACTTGATCCAGTTGGGTGAAGAGATCCATGGTATCCAGTGTAAACTTATCCATTGCGTTTATTTTCGTATGACCGCATTCACTTTTTCTTCAAAAATTTGAATCAGTCGCTGCATGGTTTTATCGATTACTTGATCTGTCAGCGTTTGTGTCGCATCTTGGAGCAAGAAACTCAACGCATAGGCTTTTTTAGCTTCTGCGAGCTTATCGCCCTGATAGACATCAAAAACATGCACTTGTTTCAGCAATTTCCGCTCGGTTTTGAAGGCAATTTCAGCCAATGTCTGAAAAGAGACGGATCGATCAATGACCAAAGATAAATCGCGACGTACTTCAGGGAATTTTGGAATCTCCACAAATTGAACGGCTGAGTTGTAGGTTTTCACCAAATACGCCCAATCAATTTCGGCATAGTAGACGGGTTGTTTGATATCCATCAATTTCGTAAGACTTCCATGGACTCGTCCTAAAGAAACCACAGGCTTTTGTTTTACCACCCAAGTCATCCCATACTGAAACAAAGCAGGATCTGCGTCGATTTGCGTAAACTCACGGATCTTCAACGCGTGCAAGACCGTTTGTACCCGAGCAGCCAAAGCGAAATAATCGGTAGAGTCTCCGGATTTTTCCCAAGATTCTGCCGCTGTCTGCCCGGTCATCCAAAGACCCAAAACCGCAGCATCTTGATACGAAACTTTACCATCCTCCCCTGTTTTTTGTCGGTACGTACGACCAAATTCGAAAAAAGCCAAGTCGCGTTGCCTCCGGTTGATATTATAGGCTAAACTCTCCATCCCTGAAAAAACCAACGTCTGACGCATTTGGGACAATTCCTCACTTAATGGATTTAACAAAGGTACCGCCTCCCCTTTTACCCAAGATTTTGCTGCTTGGTTATATGCCGGTTTAACGATGGATAAGGTTTGAATTTCATAAAAACCGTGTGCCACCAACGCCTCACCCACCCGAAAGCGTAAGGCATCCGGATCATGTACGGGGAAATCAGACAAAAAGCTTGTGGCTAGAGTATCCGACAAGGTCAACTGGTCAAATCCATGAATCCGAAGAATTTCCTCGATAACGTCAGCTTCGCGTGTCACATCAACCCGATAAGGTGGCACAACCACAACCCATCCTGTTGGTGTTTTTTCTACCACGTCAATATCAAGTGCTGTAAAAATTGCTTCAACCCGGGCAAGATCCATCTCTTTCCCAATAAGGCGATTGACATGTGCAGCCGAAACCGAGATCGTACGACCTGCTATGGAATTTGGGTAATGGTCTTGAATTTCTCCAACCAATTCCCCACCAGCCAGCTCAAGAACCAGTTGAATCGCCTGCCGAATTGCTTTAGGAGGCATCCAAGGGTCCGTTCCTCGTTCGTACCGAAACGAGGCATCCGTTTTCAAGCCATGATGAGTCGCTGTTTTCCGAATGACGGCAGGATTAAAATAAGCCACTTCCAAGAAAACCGAAGTCGTTTGATTGGTTACACCGGAGGATTGTCCACCAAAAATGCCCGCTAGGGCGAGAGGTTGGCCGTCCGCTTGGCAAATGGCCAAATCTTGACCTGACAACACACGCGTTTGTCCATCCAAAGTAACGAGTGGCGTTCCCGCTTCCGGCATCCGGACTCGGATATGCTGGCCACCGATCTGGTCTGCATCAAACATGTGCATCGGCTGTCCCCAAAAATGACAGATGAAATTGGAAATATCCACCAAAT
>Ga0209812_10000984_pt1 | contig 22076 bp, 16 predicted proteins | sample JI71714BDNA_FD_187502 | JGI IMG/M metagenome (GOLD analysis project Ga0209812, IMG submission 187502) | Wastewater effluent complex algal communities from Wisconsin, to seasonally profile nutrient transformation and Carbon sequestration -... | ecosystem: Engineered > WWTP > Effluent > Algae...
GGCGCGAACCAGCGCATCGGCCTGCCAAACCGACATGATCTTCGCCGCGACATAATCCTCGAGCGTGAACACCGCGACGGCGGGCTTGCGGATCGCGAAACTCGGCGCAGCCACCACAGGCGGCAGCAGGCCTTCGAAGCGCTCACCCATGTCGGGAAGCTCCGCCGAAACGCGCGGTGCCCTGGTATGAACCTCGGCTCCAACATGATGCGCCACCAACCGGATGATCCGCTCGCCGTCGGCAGCGCACATCGCGCTTCCCGTATCGGCGATCCCGGCGCCCAGCCGGTCGATCCAGAGCCGCCCGTCAGGATTGAGCATGACCTCGATGACCGAGGCATCCTCAAGCCAGGCGGCAATCTCCGGCCCGAGCGCGGTGCGCAGCATGCGCGCTCCGCGCGACGATGCTTGCGACTGGATGGGGATGACGCTCATGAATTGCCTCGTATCGGCGAGGCAACCGATCATCGGCTGCGCTCGTGAGGCATATCAAAGAGACATTGGATTGCATGGATGCAACAGCTAGATTCCTTGAGCGAAGCCTAGCGAACATTGAGAAAGGAATGGACTGATCGGATTGTGGGAGTGAGTTCCAGCGCTAAAAGTCGCAGCTTTTCAAACGTGACATAATAGATTGATTCGAAGGCCATTCGCATTGGCCCTTTGCCGAGACGGCAAGCCTGACTAAGGTGTCACAAAGGGGTTTTTCTTGTCTGATTCAACGTTATTCACTTCCGGCTCCCTGTTCACGACCGACTATCTGGTTGAGGCGATCAGGACCGAGAATGCGTACACCGCGGTTGACGTTAAGCATTTGCGCGGGAAACTCGAAGCCATTGCGGCCGCGTTTCCGCAAAGCCACAAAACCAACGAAAGCCAGACTGAAGATGACTTTATCTGGCCAGTGCTGGCCGCGCTCGGATGGACTGAATCGCTACGCCAGCAAAATCTGACAGTCAGCGGACGCGATGACGTGCCGGACGGTCTCCTGTTCGTCGATGCCCAAGCGAAAGCCGCCGCCAACGCGCAAGGCGAACAATGGAAGCGCTATGCTCACGGTCTGGCTGTCGTCGAAAGCAAACGCTGGGCTCGGCCGCTTGATCGTGCTTCCGGGCGAGACGAAGCCACAGCCCCATCCACTCAAATGCTGCGCTACCTGCGCAGGATCGACGATCTGACCAGCGGACAGCTTCGCTGGGGTATCCTGACCAATGGAACCAAGTGGCGGCTTTATTGGGCTGGCGCTCGCTCGGTCTCGGAGGAATTCCTCGAGATCGACCTGGGACGTGTCCTCGCGCTTGGGGGTGGCGACGATCTGTTCGCCGACGAAGCCACGCGCGATCATTGGCTGCGCGTTTTTGCTGCCCTGTTCTGCCGCGATGCCTTTATCAAAACAGGCACGGACAATCGTTCGTTCCACGAACGGGCGCGGGCAGCGGCCGCCTTTTACGAGGAGCGAGTCGCCGCCAGCCTTTCGAAGCTGGTTTTCGAGCAGGTGTTCCCCAACCTCGCGAGCGCCATTGCACAAGCGGCACCGCAGGCGTCGCTTGAAGATGTGCGGCAGGCATCGCTTGTCTTACTCTATCGTCTGCTGTTCCTTCTTTACGCCGAAGATCGCGACCTGCTTCCGGTTGGCGAGAAGCGTTATAACGACTACGCCCTGCGTCACCAGCGCAAGGAAGTTGGCGAACGGGTTTCCGATGGTGACGTGTTCTCGGCCAGCGCCGGCAAGATCTGGGCACATGTCGCCGATTTGGCTCGGATCATCGACAAGGGCGACGCATCGGTTGGCATCCCGCCATACAACGGCGGCCTGTTCGCAGGCGACGGTACGCCTCTGCTCGACAGCATTCGCATTCCAGACAGCGTCATGGCCCCGGCGCTTGATGCGTTGTCATATGAGCGGGCATCGGGCGAGCGGCGATATATCAACTATCGCGACCTATCGGTGCAGCAGCTCGGCTCAATCTATGAACGATTGCTGGAGTTTGAGATTGTCCGCGACGACGCAGGCGCGCTTGCCGTCCGGCCCAACCTGTTCGCCCGCAAGAACAGTGGCAGTTATTACACGCCCGACGAACTGGTCGGCCTGATCCTTGACCAGACACTTGAACCACTGATCAAGGAACGTCTCGACACATTCCGAGCCGCACTCGGCAAACTCGACCCTAAGGATTCCGAGGACTACCAGCGCCGTGAGCTAGCAGACGTTGATCCTGCCGAAGCGCTCCTGAAATTGCGCGTTTGTGATCCAGCAATGGGATCAGGCCATTTCCTCGTATCGCTGGTCGATACGCTGGCCGATCATGTCCTGGATGCCATGGCCGAAGCGGCAGCACTGGCTGGCGATCTCGCCTATGCCTCGCCGCTCGCGACGAAGATCGAAGATATTCGCCGCACCATCCTGAAGAACGCGCGGGATGCGAACTGGACGATTGACGAAGCCCAGCTCGATGATCGCCATATTGTCCGCCGCATGGTGCTCAAGCGCTGCGTCTACGGCGTGGACAAGAATCCGATGGCGGTGGAACTGGCCAAGGTGGCGCTGTGGCTGCACACCTTCACGGTTGGCGCACCGCTGTCGTTCATTGATCACCATCTTCGTGCGGGCGACAGCCTGTTCGGCTTGTGGGTGCGCGATGCCATCGACAAGGCCGGGGCACAGGGCGGTGAGCTTCTACACATTGGCCCGTTGCGTGAAGCGGAGAGCTCTGCGGCCGCGATGCAGATTATCGAGCGGCTGACCGATGCGGAAATTGCCGAGGCGCACCAATCTGCCAGCACCTGGTATGGCGTCCAATCGCAGATCGCCCCGCTCGATAGCTTCGTCTCATTCCTCCACGCACTGGACTGGCTGAACCTGAAGCAGCCTGCCGAAAAGGCAGCCGTCCGCGCCTGGCTGGATGGTCAATATGGCGACCCCATCCTGATCATGCTTGGCAAGGTAGAACCGACTGCGCGGAGAAGCACCACAGCCCGAGCTGGCAGTGCCGACCGGATGAAGAAGCAGCGCTTCGATGCCGACGAACTGTTCGAGCATCTTCAGCGGATCCTAGGAACTGCACGCGCGCTAATTGCGGATGAGCGCTTCCTCAACTGGCAGGTCGCCTTTCCCGGCGTTTGGGAGAAGTGGAGCGGGAATGATCGGACCGGGGGCTTCGATGCCGTGGTTGGCAATCCACCATGGGACGTCCTCGAATTTGAAGAGGTGCCATGGTTCGCTGATCGCGATGCAACCATCTCTCAGGAAAGCAGCGGCGCGAAGCGCAAGGCTCGAATTGCTGCCTTGAAGCGCGAAAACAGTGATCTTTGGCGGGACTTTCAGGTTGCAAGCGACCGAATGAATGCGGCTTCCCGCATGGCGCGCACGTCAGGTCTTTACAACATCCTCAATCGCGGAAAATTGAACCTTTTCAAACTATTTGTTGAACGCGCGCATGCGCTGGTCAAGCCGCAGGGTATTGTTGGGCTGCTGATCCCATCGGGCCTCGCATCTGACCAAAGCTCATCAGAATTCTTCCGGCTAGTTTCCGGCGAAAAGCGGGTCCACTGCATCATCGATTTCTTCAATCGCCGTTATGATGGCAGCCTGTTCTTCCCCGACGTCTATTATCGTTTCAAATTCTCGACATATATCGCAGGAGGGAAAGAGCGTACCTTCGATGAGGCTCGCTATGGATTTTTCATCCGCAGCTTGGATGAAGTCAACAATCCCGAGCGGGTTTTCCCGATAGCCGTAGATGAGATCAAGCGCATCAATCCTAATAGCGGAACGGCTCCTATTTTCCGTTCTCGGCGCGACAAGGAAATTACTTCGGGTATCTATGCCCGTCTACCGGTTCTCACCAATCGCTCTGGGCCAAAGCCAATCACCGAATGGTCGCTGCGCTGTCTGCAAATGTTGAATATGACAACAGACAGCCATCAATTTCGTAGCCGCGACGAACTCGAAACATCGGAAGGCGCATGGCCCGTGGGAGGTAATCGCTTCCAGTCCGCCGCTGGCGAGTGGGTGCCGCTTTATGAAGGCAAGATGGTCCAGGCGTTCGATCATCGGGCGTCAGACATCGTGCTTGCAGAGGCGAACGTGTTCCGATCCGGGCAAGGTTCGGACCTGACCGATGACGACCACCGCGATCCGTCGCGCCTGCCAAGCCCGCGCTATTGGGTGCAGACAAAGGATACCGGGTGGGACGCGCCGACTGATTGGTGCCTTTCGATGAAGGACGTCACCTCTGTCACCAACGCGCGCACTACGATCACCGCCATCATGCCGCGCTATGGTGCCGGGCATACCCTGCCTGTCTTGTTCCCTGGCAAGGGCGATGACCGAGCCAGCTATGTACAGTCAGCCCCACTGTTGCTGGCCAACCTCAACTGCGTCATCCTCGATTATCTGGCCCGCCAGAAAGTCCACGGCAATCACTTGGCCTGGTATCTGCTGGAGCAGCTCCCGGTAGTTCCGCCCGGCGATTACGCCCGAGCCTTCGGCACGAAGACCGCTTCTGAGATCGTCCGTGAGGCCGTGCTTGAGCTGACCTACACTGCACACGATTTGGCTCCTTTCGCCCGCGATATGGGATATGTCGATGCAAAGGGCGAAGTCTTACCACCGTTCGAATGGGACGAAGCCCGGCGCCTCAATCTACGCGCCAAACTCGATGCGCTTTATTTCATTCTCTACGGCGTATTCGATCCAGCCAGCGCCGCTGCATGCCGCGATGATATACGTTACATCTATTCGACCTTTCCCATCATCGCTCAGCAGGAGCGCGACAAATGGGGCAGCTTCAAGAGTGAGGAACTGTGCTTGGCCTGGATCAACGCGCTGATGGCGGGGCAACCTGATGCTGTGATCGTTTGAAGAGTTGGATAGTGGTAATGGTCCACTAATCACCAAAGAATGTGGTCGGTTGCCTCGTCTTCATTCTCTGCGCGGGGTCGCTTTGTTGGACGGTCCGGTTAGCAATCTCTTCAGCTGCGAAGGCACCAAGCTGCAGTTCTTCAATCATGCGAGACGCTAGCAATCATCGCGCCAATCATACGGTGACTTCCGGTACGCCCGCATCAGTCAATAGCTGATAGAACTCAGCTACGTTGTTTCGTTGGCCGCGTTGTTGGCAGAAGGCGAAGATGGCGCGCTGCTTCGCCCTTGAAAGGGCGACGAAAAATGCAGCGACACCTTCGGGGTCGCCGGGAGTGTGGGCCCACCAAGCCCGGTCGTCGAGGCCAACGAATATGATGGTGTCGTATTCGAGTCCCTTGCTCTTATGAACGGTCATCATCGGAATCTGATTGACCCCCTCGAACGCATCTAGGCAGGCCGTCCAGTCCGGGGCGCCATCGGTCGAAGCGAAGAAGTGGATGCAAAAAGCTTCAAGGATGATCTCAAGCAGGTCGCCAACGCCATATTCGGCATAGGTTCGGGCGATCGCCCCGAGATCCAGAAATTCGAAAACCCGTCTGACGAAATCGCCACCGCTTTGCCGCGACGGGGCAGTGGTCGCCATATCGGTGCGCAAGGCAGTGAGAAATGCGCTGAGTTCCGCTTCGACCTTGGCCGCGCGCACAACATCGTCTTGCCCGGTTGCGCGCAGCGCCAGGACAGAAGACGAGGCCAGCTGCCATGCGGCCGGCGCGCGGCGTGTCGCGCTTAGGCGGAAGATCGCGATCGCGAGCCGGCTTAAGTAATCGGAAAGCAAATCCTGAAGCGAGGTTTTGCCAAGGGTATGGCTTTCGTTACGGATCCGCAAACCGTTAGCGGCGAAGGCTGCAGCGAGTTCGTGGTCATAATCGTCGGACTTCTGTTTCACGAGGAGGGCGTAGTCGCGCGGCGCCCGGCCGCGGGTGGCAATGTCATCGGCGATCCATTGCGCTAGGTGGGCGGCTTCCGCCGCAATGGTCTGGCTGGACCAAACCTGAGCCACGTCCCCATCGACCTGACGGGCGGTCTGAGCGACCGTCGGGACGGTGTTCGGATCGAGTGCGCGTGCGACGATGTGCTGGATCGCGACCAGGTCCGGCGAGGAACGAAAGTTGAAAAGGAGGGGGAACCTTGCTCCGCCAAAATCGGACTGCAGCCGCTGAAAGGCGTCCTGGCGTGCGCCGGCGAAGACCATGATCCGCTGCTTCTCGTCACCGACGCCGGTTATGATGGTTTGCCCGCCAGAGAAGGCCGAATGCAGAAAGTCGTATTGCGCGTAGGTAGTGTCCTGGAATTCGTCGACGAACACGAAGGGATAGGTGGCGACGAGCGCCCGACGGATGTGGGGATTGGCCCGTAGTAGCAGCTCCGCGAGCCGGTTAATGCTGACAAATGTGAGTAAAGAAGGCTGTCCTGGAGGCAGCTGCGTCGCCCACCAGCGGGCAATGGTGAACTCGGCGGCGTTTTGGGGCGCGATGGGCCCCGTTGGCAGGCGGTAGCTGCCGACAATCTTGGCTTCAAAGTCGCCCGCACTGTAGCCGGCGATTTCAGCCTGCCATTCCGGCGGTGCGCTGAGGCGGGCGAGCGTCAGGAAGCCTTCTACTGCCTTGCGCTTTGGGAAGGCGATTTCGTAGGGCCGGGTCGGGCGCCAGTCAGCGGGGATGGCGTTGAGAAAGCGATCAACGAGGCTCTTCGTGAAGGCGTCGAAAGTGACCGACACGAACCGGTTGGCGAACTCTGGCGGGCACCGCTGGCGTACACGCGACGCGAGATTGTTGGCTGCATCTGTTTTGAACGAAATCGCCAGCACGCGGTGCGGCGCTCGGCAGAGGCCCGTCTCAAGCAAATAGTCGGCGCGTTGGGCCAGAAATTCGGTCTTGCCGGCGCCTGGGCCTGCGACCACGCATGTCGAGCCCGCGTGGCGCAGGGCGTTCCATGCCGCTGGTTCTAGGTCGTCAATGCCGCTGGGACGCCAGTCTTCTGGCCGAACAAGGCGCATGGTCAGAACCCTACGGGCGGCGGCGGCGGCGTCAGGCGAGCGACAATTGAATTGAGAAGCGCACGCAACTCTTCAGGAGCGCCGATTGAAAGTGCAGCCGGGTCTTGCGCGCTGAGCACCCGGACGTGGGTGCTTGGCTTGCCGCGCCCCAAGAACAGATAGCGATACCAACGCATTAAGGCGTCGTGGTCGGCAGCGTACAGGTGAGGCAGGCCGTCGTCTCCGAGCACCGCCGTGCGCGGTTCGCCGACAGCTGACGGTCCTTGGCGGCCGGGTTCGATGACCTGATAGGCCAGTGGAAAGGCCTTCAGCATTGAGTAGTCAAGGTCGAGGGGTGTGCAGAAGAAGACGTTGAACTGGCGCAGCCACTGCATCCAGTTTGTGATATTCGCCATGTCCGCGACCGGTAGAGCATCGAAAGCCGCAAGATTGGCAGCCGGCCCTTGAGGATTAAGATGCTGCCCGAAGATAGCCTGCGGCGTGACGTTGTTTGCGAGCAACTGCGTACAGGCCGTCTTGATGCGCCCCCATCCGCCCCCCGAGCGGCCCCAGTCGAGGTCCAGCAGGGTGGCGTAGGGGATGTCGAGATCGGTCAGCAGTCGCCAGAGATGGTTTACATGCCGGCCGCCCAAGGGAACGACCGCGACGAACGAACGATCGATGTCGAGCCCCATGACGTCGGCGAGACGAGGAAGCACGATCTCCTCGGACGCGCCTTCCCCCAGCACGACGAAGCGCGCGAAGTAGAGTTCGGGATAGGTCCGCACAGCCTCGCGGATGAACTTCGAGGCTTCTTCTTCGCCGACGGGGAGGGTGATCGGGCGGATGCGGGCCGTTCGATCCCGCGGGTCGAGTCGGAAGTGCCGGACTTGGGTCGGATCTACCCGGGCGAGGATGCTCGAGGAATGGCTGGAAACAACCGCCTGCGCTTGCGGCGACTTCGTTAGGTCTAGGATCTGCCGGACGATGCGAGAGAGATAGAAGGGAGCGAGATTGTTTTCGGGCTCTTCGATCGCGATGAGCGTGAGCGCCGGCAACGGTACGCCGTCAGGTTGGAAACCAGCCCCGGCGGGATCGGCTACGATCCCACCTTCAACATCCAACGTCGCGGCGGTCATCGCCAGATGGAAGAGTGACCTCTGGCCGTCGCTCAGGTCATCGAGGGCTCGCTCCCGTCCGGCCTCGTCGGGACGGAAGACCACCTCTACCTTCCGGATGAAATGCTCGAACCGCAGATCGAGCGGGCGAAAAACCGGCGTTGTGTCGGTCCCGGCGGTGTAAACTTCTTGCCACCGCCGCGTCACTGCTGCGGCAATCACGTCGACGGCCGGCTCCCCGGCGAAAGCGTCGTTCAATGTGGCACCGGCGTTCGTGAACGTATCGCGGACGCCTTGCGACCAGTTGATGGCACGCCACAACCGGCCGCGCAGAAAGGCCGTCACCTGGGAGGCGCCGTCCCGCGTCGCTGGCACGTAGATCATTTGAATCCGCGCCCGGTCGGTGGCTTTCATTTCAGTGCAGTCGCCGTCGGTGAACGGCCCAAAGGTCCTGACCGCCCAGTATTTCTGTTCAATCGCGCCGTCGAGCGAACCGTCATCGGTCCAGGTCGCTTCGAGGCGCAGGCGGCATTTCAGCTTGCCGCCCTCTTCAGCAGCCATCTGATGGAAGAATTCCGGAATTGCCGCGCCACCGGCACCGTCGGCATCTAGTTCTGGAAAGGCAATGATTGCGTCTAGGACGAAGTTCCGCTGGAGAGGCGCAACAAGCTCGGTGGAAGGGACGTGAAAATCCTGACGCCGCAGACGTCGCTGATCGCCCGTCACGCCGAAGAGGCGCTGCAGCGCCTGCATCAGGGCGGTCTTGCCCGCACCGTTGACGCCGACAAAGGTGGTGAGGCCGGAGGTTAGATCGACGCTTGTCGCAAATGGTCCGAAGCAACGGAAATTCGTCAGACTGAGCCGCTCTATAAACATTTTACCCGACCTCCCTTATTGGTGGCCGATCGCGTCAAGTTTCCCCTGATTGGCAGTCGCGGCCTTCCGTGATTTCGTTTCTTATACTTCGTTTATCAGTACAAAGCGCGTTGCAGCTTCAAGAATCGAGAGGCCCCTAAGCTCGCCTTCCTCAAGCGTTTGTCGCAACCGCTGACGGCTTCGCAAATAGCGCGTGGCGAAGTTCGATCTGTGATCCGGTTTGGCGGGTGTGCCTTGTTCGGAAGCGCTCAATCGTTTCGATCGCGGCAAGTGATGTAGGTCCCTCAGCGAGCGCGAGAGGGACATGGCTGCCGATGGCGTTGGCAATCCGTGAATTGGCAAAGGGCACGTCGCCGTCGAGCACGTAACCGAGCATGCACCCCACAGGCAGTTGCTCGGCATACTGCTCGGTGAGAAAACGCATCATGCCCTCGGTGACGTACACGGTGGCTAGGGAACTGCGGCGTCCGCCGTTGATCACGTTGAGCCGCTTGCACTCATAGGCCAAGTATCGCTCCCGGTCCCAGTCGAAGAGTACGGCGATGTCGATGATGCCCTTGCTGTATTTCGACCCGTCAGCCGCTAGGCCGAACGGCTCGAACTGATACTCGACCCAATGGCATAGCCGACGCACTACAACGTCCTTGGCGAGGCGATCGACGAGGTTGATGGTGATGTCATCTTCCCCTGGCTGTTCGTGAAGAACCGCCATGCACTCTGGCCACGCCGTCGCGATCCTCTCCAGGAAGCGATCGTCAACCGTAACGAAGTTGTCGACCCATCCCTGTACATCACCGATCAGCATCAATCCGCGCCCCGCTGTTGGGGCGCGGCGGCAGCTTGCTGGAGGTCGAGCGCTATTCCATCGGCATCGGCGAGCGCCGTGGAACGCAGCCAGAAGCGCAGCTGCATAGGCTTGATGAGGTAGAGGCAGTCACCGACGAAAACACGCAGATCCGGCATGAGCTGGAAGTTACCGTCGAGGGGTCTGTGGATGTGGGCTGCAAGCTGCTCGAGTACGTCGCTAAGTTCGCCCGCCGCATCTTCGGCATACTCTTCATGGCCGCCCAGATGCAGGCGCAGGATCGCCAGATCAGCGCCACGCGCGACAAGGCGTGCATCGATCTTTTTGCCTTTGAACCACTCCGCAAGGCTCGCCGACAATGTGCGCGCATATTGAGCGCGTTGCGGTTCGTCAGGCGCGCCCCAGAGTTTCGGGAAGTGGCCTTCATGGGGCTGAAGCGCAGGAAGGATCGCCTCGACAGTGTCGTCAATTAGCGCGATCTCATCGGGAGATAGGCAAAAATACCGGTAGGCGAGCCGGTCGATCGTTCGTAGGATCTCACTGTCATCGACCTGCATAGAGAACGGCTCGATTGAGCGTTCTCGTGAGTCGTTCACAATGGCGATCAGCTCAAGGGCCGCTTGGGCTGCCACGGCTTGATCCGGGACATCGCCGGGCGATGGGAACGGCAAGCGGAGCAGGTCGGCCTGCTGAACTTCGGGTCGATCCGACCCGAACGAAGCGGTGCCGTGAAAAGCGTACCAGACCGCGATGCGACTATTGAGTATCGCGGTCAGGAGCTTGGCACGGTCGCTCTCGCCATCCGGCACGACGATCGCCTGAAAGATATGCTGGAAGGTCAGAGGCTGATCGCAATAGGCGGCGCGAAGACGGTTCTGCGACGTCTCGACCCCACGTGGGATAAGGATCCGCGAGCCATTGAATCCGGCCTCGAATCCGCGACGACGAACCGTCGATGATTTGGCAGGCATTAGGCCTTCCACGATCTGGGCTAGGCGTGAGTAGGCAGCAATGGGTAGGTCCGGCAGTAGGCCGACATATGCGCTTTCGAGTGGAGGTGCATCGCTATCGCTGTCTTTATTGAACGGCTGATAGCCTTGGCCGATCACCCAGCGATCGCCTGGCTCTTCGCGCCGACGGCTTAGGCCTCCAAAATCATTGACGAAGGCCTCCAGCTTGGGAAGCCGTGCGAGGTAGCCGAAAAGCTTGGCGTCCGGTTCGCGCATCCAAAGGCGCTGCTTGAAGATGAGCGGGTTATCGAGAACCGCGCCCACACCGAGCGAGGCCTTGTCCGCACTGCTCAGCGTGATGACACGCTTGATGCGAAGGTTGAGGTCGGCCTTTGGCGCCCAGTAATCGAAGCGATACGGGAAACTACCCTCATTTGCGCTGCCGTAGATGATCAGAGCTGTGGGACGATGGGCTTTCTCGAAAAGCTGAAAGCGAAGGTCGGCGAAGTTGATGACGCGGCGGACTTGGGATTTCCGGAAGAACGCATCACGCGCCTCAACCGTCTTTTGGCCGTGGTTATGCAGAAATCCCATCGCCGGCAGCAGGAATGCGATCAATCCGCCGTCGGCGAGATGAGACAGCGCTTTCCAGCTGAATGCCCAGGCGTCCTCGCCACCGGGCATTGGATAGCCAGCTTTTTTGCTCCACTTCACAGACGAACGTGCCGTACCGCGGCGGCTGGTCCATGGCGGATTGCCAATGATGACCTCGTATCGAAGGCCTTCAGGTGAAACTTCGAAAAAGTCGCGGCAGACGAGGGTTTTGCCCCAAAGTTCCGGGAGTAGTTTCCCCCGGGTAATGAGCTTGCGGATGTCGCGTGGCGACACCTCTTCAAGTAAAGCGACGTAGAGTGAAAACACGGCGACCCGAACGGCGCCGCCATTCAAATCCCAGCCATGAATCTGGCTTAGAAAGGACAGCAGCGTTTTCCAGGAAATCGTCTGTGTCTTGTGCTTGGCGCGCCAGTGTTCGCAGAGCCGCTGAAACGAGCGGACGAGGAAAACCCCTGAACCGCAGGCGGGGTCAAGGAAGTTGCCAATTGTCCTCGTCGCATCCGGCAACATCTCCCAAGCCTGAGTAACGACAGTGTCGGCTAGGAACATGGGCGTGTAGTAGGCGCCGTTGGCCCGGCGTTCGGCCTCACGCTCACCCAAGAAGCGGTCGTAGACCGCGCTGACGAGCTCGATCGGGATATAGCGGAAGTCATAGCCCCAGAACCGCTGCTGCCCGGAATGCGCCATTTCTTCGCGGCCTGAACGGAACTGCGCTAGGACCGTCAGATGGGCTGGCGTGATTTCCGGCGTCTCGGCCATAGACTCGAATGAGCAGGGCGCGACGAACAGATCGCCATTGAAATCCGCATGGAGTGTGCGGAATAATGACCGGAAGAGATTGACGTCGCCTGTTTCCAGCAGCGCCGAGAAACTCTGGACGTTCTCCTCAGAGACGGCCGCAAAGTAGGCGGGCGTAACGATCTGCCGGTCTTCAAGGTAGGCGATAAACATCGCCTGTATGAGCAGGGCCTGTGCTGCGTCGGGAGCGAGCGCGGCTTTCTGCAGGAGGTCGTGGGACGCGTTCAGATTGTCGAGGAGAACCTGATCGATGCGTTCTTTTGGCGGAAAATACTCGCCATATTCCTTCCAGAGGCGTCCGGATTCCGCGCCGTAGATCAGATTCTGAAACCGCAGGGCTTCGGTCGTCAGGGTCAGGCTATCGATGAGGCAGCGAGCCTCGAAGGCGTCGCCCGGATCACGCAACGGAGTGCGGGCAAGCGAAAACGCTCTTAACGTGTCGTGGGCGATAACCAGCAACAGGCTGGCCAGGCCCTGGTTCCAAAGTGCGCCGTGAAGATCGACAATAGCGGCGCGATCGTAGTGATCGGCTTCCACAATCGCGACGGTTGGGACGCCCTGGACACAGAAGATCGCCGATACACCCATTTCGGTGAGGGCGGCACGGATAGCCGGCGCGTGCGGCACGTCGCTGACCGCCTCCGCTGACTCGTAGAGTTCAGGCGAGCGCCGATGTGTGAGCCCCAAGCGGTCTTTCCACTCCGGCGCCAATGCGGATGCCAGGGTGGTGCTCATGCTTGTCTTTTACTTCGTTCGGTTTGCGAGCCGATCGCCGTGGGGGGAAACTGGAGATAGCCTTGATCGAGCTCCGTCTCGGTAGCTGTGAGCGCCGACTGCAATCGCAACACGATGGGTCCACATGGAACGCATAGGGTGGAGGCGTTGGGCGACAGACGCATCGACGTGCCAGCGTCAACGAGACGAATGCTATCTGCTTGGATTAGGGCAACGCAGGTTTCCAGCGAGAGCCAAGATCTGCCGCGACACTCCCTGAATAGATCATCGAAACGGTCGGCAACTGTGCCAACACGGACGCCGAAATCGCTGACCAGTTCGGCCACGATCGCCATGGCGACGATGTCTCCCGGTGTGAAGCTTGGCGCGTGCCCCTTATGCGCGGCCAATGCCGGAATTGCTGTCCGCCAAGTCCGCAGGGCATCCACCGAAATGGAGAGCAACTCGCGAATCTGGCTTTGAGTATAGCGCATTGTCGCACGTTAGATGTGAAAGCCTACCAGATCAATGCGGGGCTTACCCCACTTTCGTATGCATTTTGTTCCCATCTTCTTATTAAATTCGGATGGATGGTCGGGGGTCAAACATCCTAGCGGTCGATATCTACAATCTAAAATCGCCCAAGCGGGCACGGCCCTCCAACCTTCGCGCGAGTGCCTCGACAAATCCCTCATACCGCTCCTTGCCCTGCGCTTGCGCTGCGGCAAGGCCACTGTCTGGCAAGGGCGGATTGGCTGTTAGCCAGAACCGCACGAACAATGCCAACGCTTCGGTGGTAATCTCGGTTTGCGTATCGAGCTGGCCTAGCCGCCGGTCGATGCGGTCAAGGCGGCGGCTGAGCGCCGCCTCCAGCTGTTCAGGGTTGTCTGGCGACATGAATGACCTGAGAGCGGCTTCCACAACATCGGGCTGGCCGACGCGCCTGCGCATTGCGAACTCGGCAAGTTGATTGATCACATCGGGCGGCAGCCGGAAAGTGCGCTTCAGCTTCACAGTTCGATTCCGTCCCCGAGGTCGAGCGAGGCCTGCCGTGCGCCGCGTTCCATTGTGCGCCGGATGCGCTCGTTGTTAGCGGCTGATTGGTCAGCGTCTGCGCTGTCAGCTTCTGCAAAGTCGAATTCCGCTGCAGGAGACTTGGGCCGCGCAACCACTTCGACATGTTCGGGCAGGTCAGGCTCGCGCCGCAAGCCGCCATTGGCAGGATCAATCCTACGGCGACCGCCTTCGGATGATTTGGGGTCTGGCTCAATCGGGGGCAGAGCGCTCCAGTCGTCGGTGGCGCGCGCGTCCGCAGGCGGGCCGCAGTTTTGGGGGGCGGGCAACACTCGAGACTGCAGCCTCCGGTCGGCATAATAGCGTGCCTTCTTCGCCTTGATCGGCGGCGCTCCTGACAAGAGCACAACCTCGTCGGTCTGCGGCAATTGCAGAATCTCGCCCGGCGTGAGGAGTGCGCGCGCCGTTTCAGAGCGTGAGATCATCAGGTGGCCAAGCCAGGGTGACAGCCGGTGCCCGGCATAATTCTTCATCGACCGCTGCTCAGTGGTTGTGCCCAGCGCTTCGGAGACGCGCTTGGCGGTGCGCTCATCGTTGGTCGCAAAGGCGACGCGAACATGGCAATTGTCGAGAATGGCGTTGTTTTGCCCGTAGGCGCGCTCGATCTGGTTCAGGGATTGGGCAATCAGAAAGGCCTTGATGCCGTAGCCCGCCATGAAGGCGAGGGCACTTTCGAAGAAATCGAGCCGGCCGAGGGCAGGGAACTCGTCGAGCATGAGCAGAACGCGCTGGCGCTTGGTCGCCGGGTCGAATTCTTCTGTGAGGCGGCGGCCAATCTGATTGAGGATAAGGCGGATTAGCGGCTTGGTCCGGCTGATATCGGATGGCGGCACGACCAAATAGAGCGAGGTCGGTCGGCCGCTGATAAGATCAGCGATCCGCCAAGCCGAATGGCTGGTGACCTTGGCGATGACTGGATCGCGATAGAGGCCCAGAAAGGACATCGCGGTCGACAGCACGCCCGATCTCTCGTTGTCAGACTTGTTGAGCAGTTCGCGCGCAGCGCTGGCAACGACCGGGTGCGGGCCTGCTTCACCCAGATGCGGGGTGTCCATCATGGCATAGAGCGTGTTCTCAATGGTCTCGTCGGGGTTGGAGAGGAAAGCCGCAACGCCAGCGAGCGATTTGTCGGCACCGGCGTAAAGGACATGAAGGATTGCGCCGACCAGCAGCGCGTGGCTGGTCTTTTCCCAGTGATTGCGCTTCTCGAGACTGCCTTCGGGGTCGACCAGAATATCGGCGATGTTCTGTACGTCGCGCACCTCATTGAGGCCGCGGCGCACTTCAAGCAGCGGGTTGTAAGCGGACGATTCAAGACTGGTTGGATCGAAACGCAGGGTTCGGCTGAACGTGCTGCGAAAACCGGCAGTGACATCCCAGTTCTCGCCCTTGATGTCATGCACGATCGCCGAGCCCGACCAGGTCAGCAGGGTCGGGATTACCAGGCCGACGCCTTTGCCGGAGCGTGTCGGAGCAAAGCACAGGACATGTTCAGCCCCGTCGTGGCGAAGGTAGTTGTTCTGAAACTGGCCAAGCACTAACCCGGTGTCGGCCAGTAATCCGGCCTTGCGGATGTCATCGCGGGTTGCCCAGCGTGCGGTTCCGTAGGTGTTGGCGTTGCGGTTCTCGCGGCCGCGCCAGACGGACATCGCGATGGCGACCACGATTGCCACGAACCCGCCCGAGGTGGCGATCATCCCCCCGGTATCGAATATCTGCGGAGCGTAGGCGTCGAACGAGAACCACCACCAGAACAGGTCATAGGGGCGATAGACCGGATGGTCGAACAGACGGAACCAGGGCGCACCGAGCTCTGGCTGGAACCCGAGCTGCGAGGCTGTCCATTGGGTTGCCGACCAGACGCTCGCAACAATGATGATCAGTACCGCGAGGATCTGACCCCACAGGATTTTGGCAGCCGACATAGCGCAACTCCGCTTCGTTCACGCCTAGGTCGGTGAGCTTCGGAGAAGTTGGCAAGCGAGGAGTTGGGTTGTGAAGGCCTTGGCGTAGAAACGGACAGGTTTGCGCAGATCGTTAGATCGGCTCCCACGCATAATCCGGTGTGCCCGACCAAGTCAGCCGAACCATTGCGCCTTGCACCACCGACTGCACGACGTTTGGCCAGAGCGCAGCGATGCAGGTGCCGCCTGTGTGGCGGACCGAGGGGTAGATGATGCCGTTGTGGCCCTCGACGCGTGCCTGCGCGGCTAGAACATTGCCAGCGGCATATCCGGTCGCGGGGTCGGCATCGAGCGCAGGATGATCCGCTGCCTCGCGCAGGTCAACGAACACGCCGGCCATGCTCGCCAGCATTTCGCCATATTCGACAACCGCGTTGAAGTCGCCAGCGTCAGCAAGTGCCTTGGTTAGGTGATGCCCGACTTCTGCAATGCAGGTTTCAACCGCCAGCGCTGCATACCATGCACCGCGGTCTGCAGGGTTGAAGCGCATCGGCTCGCGCGGTTTGGCATAAGCGAAGCTGGCGTTGATGAAACGGGAATGGGGGACGCCGTGAACCAGTTCTTCAGGGCTGAGTGCGCCAAGTCCGCGCTCCTCGGCAACCAACCGCCCGCTGGTCGCGCCTTCGATCTCGGCAAGCAGCACCAACTCGTCGGGATCGTCGGCCAGCGGCGCGAGCACGGCTTCGCGCAGCCGCGCGCTGGCCACAAGCCTGATGGTGCGCGGGAATGCCTCACGCACCAGCGGCAGTGCGGATTGCGGCTCAGAGCCCGCCACGCAGCGCGTCGATATACTGCCGGGTCTCAAGCATACGGGGAATGCCGCCTTCAATCATCGCCTCGACCGGCGACTTCGCGCCGAAGACCGGCGCCCGGTTGGGCAAGCGCGGCCAGCGGTCGGCCATCGCGTCGGCAAACAGCAGATGCAGCCCCTTGAACACACCGATCAGAGCCGAGGCGCGGGTCAGTTGGTCCTGGCTCAGGGTGCCGTCCCATTTGCCGGCTTTAATGCGGTCCCATGTGCTCTCGGACACGCCAAGCAGCGCGGCGCCTTCGGCATTGCTGCCACCCCAGGCATCGACGAGCCGCAACACGGCCTTGACCGCCGCGCCGGTCAGACGCTTGCGGTCGCCGTCGCTCGAAAAGGTCTGCAGGCCTGCTGCTGCCAGGGCCGCATGATGGGTGAATGCTGCGCTTGCCATGGTCGTTTCTCCTGACGCGAATGTACGCACCACATGGTGCGTTTGTCAAGATTGGGCTGATACCGGTCAGCTTGCCACATCATATCTCGATCGACCTGCTTCGGCCGATTGTCCATTCGATGCCACCACCTGACCGCGGCTGGCCGCTCACATATTGCCCGAGCTGCCGGTCGAGCTGCTTTGACCAAGGGACAAGCGAAAACTCAAGGCCATCGTCGATCATCGCAAACCGGCCCGAAGCAAGTTGGATGCGCTGGCGATAGACGCCTGATACCTCACCGGACGATCGGCTTTGGCGATAGGGCAGGCCGTGCTCCCGCGAAAGTGCGGCACCAGCGTCGGCGAGGTCGCGCTCGCGCAAGGTGCCAAGCAGGTTGCGGGACAAGGCGAAGCGGTCACCGCGCCGTTGGGCAAGACCTTCGCTTTCTAGATATTCGAGCCGGCGCGTTTTCGCTGCCTCGACTTCGCTGCCAAAACCTGGACCGAGCGGCAGCGGCTCCGATGCAATCAATTGCTTGTCGAGCCAGGTGGCTCCGCGGCTGCGCTGCTGGGTAGCAAGATCGCAATCGGAATGGGTCAGGAGCGAAAATTGCTCGCGACCGCGCCGGTCAGTCCACGAGCGGAGCTCGACGATTGCACCCGTGGCAGCATCACCGGTCATGTCGATGTCGGAGAATTTGCAATGATGGACACGGCCATCGACGCCGTCGACCACGGCGTAGGCCTGACCGGTCAGCTCATTGAGCAGGCCGCGCTCGACCAGTCGCCCGATGACGGGCTCGCTCGCCCTTTCATTATGAAGGGCAAATCGCCCCGCTTCAGCGGCAAGGCCGTGCCCGGTCATGGCGCGGTGCATCGTTTTGATGATATCGCCTCTGGTGCCAAGTTCCCGCAAGGCCTGCTCCAGTGCTGGCTTCAACCGCCAGCAAGCTGGCGCAATCCTGTCTGCCAGTCCCATCCGCTCGAGCTTCGTGGCGCGGCCGATGAGATGCTGATTGGCCGGATTGCCGGTCCGTTGCGGATCGGGGCGCAGATCGACCACGCCGCCGAGGCCGTCACCAAGCGTTTGCAGCTGGCGATCAAGACCGGTCCAGCGATCGGCCTGCACCTCGCGGGCCAGGCTTCGATCAATGTCCTGCTGGGTCCGTGCGCCCAGTTCCATGGTCACCAGCTGCGCGGCGCGAGCCCGCATGCCCTCGCTGATGTAGCTGCGGTCGATAACCAGGTCGCGGCCATCGTCGGCCTTGCCGCGTACCAGAATGTGGATGTGGGGATTGTCGGTGTTCCAATGGTCAACGGCGACCCAGTCGAGACCTGTGCCAAGATCCTTTTCCATCTGGGTCAGCAGATCTCGGGTGAAGCTTCGCACATCGGTCAGTTCGGCCGTGTCTTCGGGCGAAACAATGAAACGGAAATGGTGGCGGTCATCGGCGCAGCGCTCGGCGAAGGCTTCGCCGTCGATGGTGTTTTCATCGCTGCCGTACAGCGCCGCATCCTTCCCGTCGCGGGTCACGCCATCACGCTTGAGATAGGTCAGGTGCTTTGCCAGCGGCGCGGCAGTGAAGCGAGGCCCGCGATGTCGCACGATCCTCGCCTTGACGATCACACGGCGTTGGCTGGCGCGAGAGCTTGCCTGCAGGCTTGCGATGCGGCCACGGGCGAGGTGACCGGTGCTGCGCCGCGATCGGGAACCACCCGCACGGCCGCCATGTCCTGACCGATTGGCAAGTGCCCGCAGTTGGGCTTTGAGTGTGCGTGCTTTGCCTTGGCCGGAACTGCGATCTCGGATGCGCCCAGGCCTGATTTCCAGATCGTCATCACTCATGAGGTCAAGCGATGCGATACAGCGGCTGGCTCATCGAACAGCGGAATTGCGATAATTATCGAGACAGGAGCCAGCCATGGGTCAGGGCGGCTGGCTGTGAAAATCCCGCAATTCTGCGGCCCGACACCCCGGCGGCTGGCTCCGCTTTCATCTTGCCATCCTCCTGATCCATCCCTTCCTGCAACCCCGCTTCCGCACAATTTTGCGCTAGTCCACGCCATGACGCGCCAGATTGGGAGGTGGCCCATCACTGGTCGCGGTTCCCCGAGACAGGGACGAACAGGCCGCCGTGCGGACGCAGCGAAGCAGGTGGCGTAGCCGCCGTTCCTTCGCTCACGTCCGCGCTGGCCGCTGCCTCGGTCGCGGCAGTTCGCGCCGCGAACAGCTCGCTTTGCGTCCACGCAATGCGCACTTGCTGCACAGGCGACGCGCTGGCGACGACAGTGGCCGTGCTGTCCGATTGCAGCATCGGTGCGATCTTTGCGACATAGGCCCGGGTTTCGGCAGGAAGCGGGCGACCGCGATCGCGCCACTCCTGATAGCGCCCTGGGCCTGCATTATACGCGGCGAGCATGCCGTAGGCGCCGTAACTGTCGTACATTTCGCGAAGATAGCTGGTGCCTGCCAAAATGTTGTCGCGCGGATCGAACGGGTCGCTGCCAAGACGGAAACGGGCGCGCTGGCGCGCCCAGGTTCCAGGCATGAGCTGCATCAGCCCCATCGCTCCAGCCGACGATACCGCGCCGATCCGGCCAGCGCTCTCGGCCCGCATGACCGCATAGATCCATTGCTCCGGGATGCCGAAACGCAGCGATGCCTCAGCAACGTGCGCTGCAGTGTCGACGGTGCGCGGCGCTGCCGGGTCGGCAGCGTCCTGCCCAAAGGCAGACGCGGCACCGAACATGGCGAGCGCAGCCAAGGCGGCGAAGCCCAAGCGGCGTAGCTGCATGGCTCAGTTCGCCTTTTCGCGCCGCGAGGGACGCGACCATACCAGAACATGGCCGTTGTCATCGCCCTTGAACAGGTTGGCCCTCAGCGGCTGCACGAATGAAGGATCATCGATCTGCACGCTGACATAGTCGCCCGCTTTCTCCCCGACATGCTTCCAGCCTGCGCCGATTTCGCGCGCGTCTTCATCTTCGCCAGCAACCACACGGTAGTCCGGAGCGTTGTCACTGTCCGATGGGTCTGCCGGGACGAGTGAGATCTCAATGCTGAGCGACAGCGTCTGCAGTTGCCCGCTGTAGCCGCCACCAGCGGCATGAAAAGTTCCGATACGCATGGGTTCAATCTCCTTGGGTTGAGGGTAATGAAGTGTCGGAGGCGCGCGGGTCGGCGAACCAGACATGGTCGCCATTGCCCGCTTCATCGGTCCAGACTGGGGCCGCGCGACCAATGACATGGGTCAGACGCAGCACGCCGAAATAGCGCCCATCGAAACTGTCGGGCGCTGCCGGGTTCATCACGAATAGCTCGCCGGTGCGCAGCACATGGCAGCCGGCCCAGGTCGGCAGTGCGCGCCCCAGACGGTCTCGCGGACGCGCCGCGCCGACATATTGGCCGTCGATCGTGATGCTTATTGCATCGCGGCAGACGCGCTGGCCGCGTACAGCCGCGATGCGCTTCAGCAGCGGGACGCCTGTCGGGAGGTAACGCCGCTCGGCAAGCAATCGGCGCAGTTCGGGCGGCGGCTCAATGGCGATCCGCTCGCCGACGTGCAGGCTCGCCTTGCCACGGATGGCGTAGAGTCCGGTGGGGACCGAGGCAGTCGCATTCCACACGGCGAAGCGCGCGACTGGCACGGCCAATGTCGTGAGCGTTGCGCAACCTACGATGGCTGCAAATATCATGCTGCGTCGCTTCATGGCCGTAGTGCCTTGCGCTGGAGCCAGGCTTGGTGCCGCGCGGGCGTGTAATCACGCGGAGTAAGTCGGCCCGCCATCCTGTTGTGGATGTGTCGCCAATGTTCCGGAGCAACATCGCAGGGGTTTATGCCTGACGCTTCGATGGCATCGATCATCCTGAAGACTTGCGCGACCTTGGGCCAGCCATGGACCGAAAGCAGCAGCGCGCCGCCGGGGTCGACCTGCGGCACGGTTGCGCAATGCTCGCCTAAGCTGACAGCTTGTACGATGTCCAAGGTTGAACGGACGGTGCCATAATCGTTGGACGCCCAGCGGACCAAGGCGAACACCTGGCACGCCATATAACTTTCGATCCGCTTGCTACGGCTGACGATCCGTTCGGCAACGGGCTTACCGAATTTGATCCAGTCCTCATGCTGGCCTTCGCGCCAAACCAGCGTCACATGGGTCAGCTGCGGGTCATTGCCGATCCTTGTATCGGCAGGCCTTTCGAGTGCCCCGCCGCTTTTAGTCCACAGGCGCGCAGCCGTTAGCAAGAATCCGAAGGATTCTTTGTTAGGATAGTTAAGGGCGCAATTTGCTGAAGGGTTTCGGGGAGTTGGAAGGCGTTTCGGTTCCCGATAGTCCGAACTTCCGGTTCCTGATGGTCCGAGCGGGGCGGTTCCTGATAGTCCGTGCTGCATCATGACATATCCACAGAGTGATGGTTGGTGGTCCGCAGACCGGGACGGCGCATTGCGGCGTCGAACGGGTCGGGCCGGACAGCGACAAAGTTCAACCGTTCGCGGCCGAGTGCATGTTCGATGGTGAGCGTGTATCCCGGCAGCGCTTGGCGGCGGACGATGTCGCGCAGCTCGAATGCGAAGCGTTTCGGCGGCGAGAGCGCACCTGACTTCATGTGCAGATGCTGGAAGTCGAAGCTCCAGCCTCCGCGCTGTTTGCCCCCATGCTTGCGCACGAGGCGGTAAAGCCAGCGCTCCAGACCACCGGTCAGTGCGAAGTAGTCGGCATCAATGGTGAGCACGAGCGCCTGATCGATCACGCCTTCGTAGAACCAGTCAGGGATGATCATCTCGATCCCGAGCGCGCGACCCGAATGGTCGAGACGCTCTTTCCACTCGTTGATCCACGAAAAGCGGTGCCGCCGCCGCGCATCATGCTGGCGGATGGAGGTTGCGATGGTGGTCGATTGCAGGCGATCCAGCCCGGCCTTCAGCCGCTCATAGCTGGCTTTGCCTGTGCCTCGCCGGGTGAAGGCAAGGATCTCGTGCGGGGTCGCGGCGATCAACCGCGAGGTAGGCCGACCGGCATCGCGCGCTTCGACGATCTGGCTCGCTACCCAGATGAGGACATCAGCGTCCCAGATAGTCG
>Ga0209812_10000986_pt1 | contig 22040 bp, 5 predicted proteins | sample JI71714BDNA_FD_187502 | JGI IMG/M metagenome (GOLD analysis project Ga0209812, IMG submission 187502) | Wastewater effluent complex algal communities from Wisconsin, to seasonally profile nutrient transformation and Carbon sequestration -... | ecosystem: Engineered > WWTP > Effluent > Algae...
TTGGCAATGCATTGACGGTAACTGTTCTACTTGATGTCGCTGTACAACCTTGTGCATTGGTAACAGTAACTATATAAGTCGTAGTAGCCGAAGGATTGACTGTAATGGCAGCAGTTGTTGCGGCATTGCTCCAAACATAAGAAGTTCCTCCACTTGCTGTTAATGTCGTGCTTGCCCCTGTACAAATAGTATTAGTTCCCGTTATAGCTGCTGTAGGTGAAGCATTTACGGTAACAGTTCTATTAGCACTAGCTGTACAACCTGATGATTCTGTTACGGTAACAGTGTAAGTGGTTGTAGTAGATGGTGTCACTGTGATTGCGGCTGTCGTTGCGCCTGTGCTCCATACATAGCTACCTCCACCGGTTGCCGTCAAAGTTGTAGATGAACCCTGACAAATAGTATTTGTACCAGTAACTGACGCAGAAACTACATTTGTACAACTGAATAAACCACAAAAATCTGCAAACATAAAATCATGTAATTGACCATTTCCAAGCGTTGCAGATCTTGCTATGATGGATCCTTCGATATCGTTTACACCAGTTTTTATGACATTTTGATTTGGCGCCATGATGCTACCAAAAATCAAAGAATTGCCACTGACAGTAACAGTGTTTACAGTGCTACCGTGAAAATTCCAAATAATGTAAGGTGCGTGTGTGCTTGCAACCAAACCCGTCACATTGCTATTATTCCAATTGAAATTTGCTGTTATTGGCACGTTAATGACCAATACTTTAGTAGCTGATGGTTGGCCATTTGTTTCAAAATTCCATTCACTGATATTATTGATAGAACTTGTGGTCAAATTTAAATAGTTATATCCTGTGACAAGGTCCTTAATTCTTATTGGTTGTGAAGAAGAAACTATATTATTTGTAATAGCAACATTGGAAGAATTATAAAGCTGTACATTGTTGGTACGTGCACCTAGAGAATTTGAATTTGAATTAAAATAGCTGAATAAGTTATCAAAATCATATCCAACAGTTTGAAAAACAGCTGGCAATGGTGTCTGATCTATTGTTGTTTCTATCCTTAAACTATGATCATAATTTGTACCAAAAGGAAAAACACGTGTACTACTGTTAGTGCCATTATCACTTGAAGCCAAATTGGCACTATTACCTATATGGATATATCTATTCGATAAAACGCCCAAAAATCCACTTGAAAAATTAACTCCACCACGTATCATCAAACCAGTAGATACACTACCGTCTCCTGGAAATATATATGTACCTATATTATCCATGTTAACTTCTACTTTAGCACCAGCAGAATTGATATTGAGATTTCCACCTGCTGCTAATGGCCCATGTACGTGGGTACTTCCATTAAAATTGACATCTCCTAAAGTTAGCACTTGGAAATTATCAAAACTGAAATCTTGTTTTGTTACCGTATTACTCGTAGCACCCCAATATCCGCAAGTAGAAATTTTTGACTTACGTTTGAAATAAGTAGTTTGATATATAAATCCTGGATCATATGTAAGACTTGTAGCGCCACTTATTTGAACCCAATTTATATTATTATTACTATATTCCCATTGATATTGAATGGTTCCAGCATTTCCAGATGCTGCACTTACATTAGAGATAATACCTGGATTGTAATTGGTACATGAGATTTCATTTCCTGAAATAATACCACCATTGGTTGTGTTAGCACAATTACAAAACGGGTCTAGTGAATCTATCAATCCATTGTTATTATCATCAATACCATTATCACATATTTCTTGGCAACCCACTGAAGTGATGCTTACAGTAGATGTTGCAGTACTGACACATCCTGACATTTTAATAAGAGATATATCATCTATGTACAAAATAGATGGTGTATTACTTGTAAAAGCAAGTTGTAACCAAGCAGCATTTGGTGGCACCACCATGGTTATTGAATATTGGGTGTAGGTAGATGTTGATATTCTTCTACTTTCATATTGGGTGACATCCGCCCATGCAGAAGTCATAAATTTATAATCAAAAGATGAAAATACATTAGGATTTAAAGCCTTGCCCCAAAAAGTAACAGTTAGCAATTCACCTGGGGTAACTGCAATGTCTTGCCCAAATCCGCCCCAATAATCAATGGTATTTACTTTTGCTGCTTTAGATCCCGTCCTTACTTCTCCAGCTATAGTAGTCACACTAGAATGTCCCCAATCTGTCCAGTTTTGAAAATTCGTTGCTGATTCAAAACCAGGATTCAACACTAAGTTTGCTGAAGTAGATGGTGTACAAGTTACGGTATAATTTGTGGTGGCTGTAGGATTTACAGTAATGGAAGTAGTAGTTGCTCCTGTACTCCATACTACATTCCCTGTGCATCCTGATACGGTCAAAGTTGTATTTGTACCTGAGCAAATAGTTGGATTATTTACCGTAATAGTACTTGCACCAGTAAAACTTATTACTGTTTCATCAAATGTCCAACAACTTCCATTAGACACCAACCACTTAATTCTTGCTGTATTTCCACTTGTAATTGTAGCGGTAGAAGTCGGTGAGTTCACATTGGAAAAAGAAACATTCCCAGAAACAACTGACCATGTACCTGTGTATCCCGCAGGTGGTGTATTAGCATTTAAATTAAAAAAGTTTGTACATTGTCTTTGATCTGGACCCGCATCTGCGTACGATCCCGTTGAAATTTCCGTAACACAAACATCATCAAGGACTATACCATGTGTATTATCGTAACTTGTAAAATAAAAGTCTGACCAATCATATCCATTTTCTGGTATTGTAACTGTAAACACATATCTCTGCCAGTTCAGATTATTCCACGATGTACTTGCTGGTGCCATCAGTTCTACATGTGAGTAATAAGGTACTGGAGTACCAGAATCACTTCCTGTTCCAAACTCTAAAGCAAAAGGTGCATTACCTTGTGTAGTGGTATTGCTATAGGCAGCTGCCCAAACACTAAACTGATACGTTTTGCCACACGATAACTTTCCAATATTCTGAAGGGAAGATAAACAAAATCCTGCCCCTTTTAGATAAATCATATGTGACCCACTATGTGGATCACCTGAAGCTCCAGTCTTTTTAAGGTAGAAAGCGCCAGTAAAATTAGTTGTACTTGTAGGATTAGTTCCATATCTGCTCGCCCATCCTTCTGGATTGGTAACCCCTTCGATCAATAAAGCTGGTGTCCCTTGGAATGTCAAATTAAAATTGGTAGCATTTCCTTCAGCTTCCAAATCACCATTGACATTTATAGGATCTACACAAGTAGTATTGCATCCCGTATTATTTGTCAATACAATATTATCAAAAGCACTACATACCCCTTTATTGACTGTCCATCTTCCAGTGCCTGTACTACCAGCAGTCAAAACTGCTGTTATTGAATTGCTATTTATATCGCCATTGACATAGATATTTCCTGATATAGTACTCCATACGCCTGTTTCTCCAGGGTTTAGTGCATTGGCTTGCAGTATGAATGCGCCATTATTACATTGGGTAACATCTGGTCCAGCATTTGCAACAACACCACAGTCGGGGTCTGCACAATCTGTAAGTCCATCACCGTCATCATCTATACCATTATTACATATTTCTGGGCAAGTACCACAAATAGTTATACTAAGTTCATCCAATTTAATAGCGGTTCCTGCGCAATACCCAACCACCCTTATTTTTGTCGTTCCAGCAGGGGTAAATCCTAAAATCGGAGTGATGGGCTCCCAAGTGCAATCAAAATCTTTAGTGACATTAAAATCAACACTTTTTGAAATAAAAGTATTGCCATTATAATATTCCAGATAAACCTTAGCATTATTTGAAGAACCATGTTTTGCTGCGTATCCAGTAAATAAAAACTGTTGATTCGCACCTATTGCATAATCTTGATATACTGTAAAGGGACCTGCCGCATCTGCATTATTGAGTATCAATAAATTACCGTATGTCCCACAACCGCCTTGTTCTACAATACCAGTAGGTGAAGTCCACCCACTGACATTTGTTTCAAAACTACCATTCACTAACTTATTTTGACTTGGACATTGTCCTCCACAACTTAACACCGGTGGCGGGCAAGCTTCTTTGAATTCTACTTGATCAATCCACACAGTACCATTGACAGCAGCTAGATTAAATAGAAAATTTATATTATTACTTATTGATGTACTAGCTGTAAATTCAAATGAATAATTTTGATTTGTCGTTGTAAGGGAAAAGGTTTGATAAAAATAAGTTGTGTATGGAGAAATACCCAAACCTAAAGAAACTGAAGCATTTCTTGCAGCTGAAGCTTTGGCTTTAAAACTAATTCTATAAGTTTTTCCAGCCACTAATGATTCTCCACCTTGAGATAGTTGCACATGCCATTCAGTACCATTTGTTGCCGTTGTAATGACACGCATAGAATTAGATCCTGATAGTTGATTTGTTGCGTCGACTGACCTCGTTGCTACAGCACCTCCTTGAACAAACAAATCCCAGTTAGATGCACCATTATCAAATTCTCCATTGATCAAATCATTACAATTTGGATCAAGACAATCAACTAATCCATCGCCATCATCATCCAAACCATTTGAACAAATTTCAGCCGTACATGTAGCAGCCGAAATAAGAGCGTTATCAAGTACCAATTTACCCATTGTGGTAAGATGCTTATTTGGTGCAAAATAGGAAGAAACAGGGGCAGGTAAAGCACCCAAGTTTTCAGTATTCCCATATAAACCATTCATGTGATAACCTAAGAAAACCCTGGTACCATGTGTGGAAGATATTTGTGTATTTGTATGTGGCGCATATCTGAAACTTATACCTCCCAAATTAGCTGTTTTCGAACCTGCATCTTTCCAAACACTTGGTATACCCGTAGGATAATAATCCCCCACTGTCATAAGTTTCCCTTGATAACTCGTTGGATTGTCATAGTTTAACAATGTTTCTGCAGCATTTATATATCCATCATTTGACCAGTTTAAATAGTTGTTTGGAGAATAACCAAGACTTGGCATAATAGCATAATTCATATTCAAAATACTACCCTTCCATCCTTTTAATGCGTTAATCAAATCAGTAGCAATATGACCTTCAGTAGTAGGTGAAATTATAATCATACTGTAATTATCCAAATTAATGGACAACTGCATAGTTTGATTCATAATATCATACAAACCAAATCCTGTTCCGTCAGGCTTTGTTAAAGCAGCGGATGTTGTTCCTCCATTTTGAGACATCACATAGCCCATAAAACCTTTATCCCATGGTTCCCCATCATATGGTTTATCAAGACCACATAAGTATAGAATATTACAATTGATTTGATTGGAAGAGCATGCAGCCGGTTTAGTAAATGCTGTACTAGTTGCAACTGTACAACCTGTTCCCAAATCCCAACTTGCCGTTATTGTATTTCCAGTGCTACCATTAGCCACTACGTTAAATACGATTGTTTGGGGCGAAGTAGCTCCTCCTGCTACATCGATCCATTCTATTTTATTATCATGTGCAATTTTTAATTTCCCTCCCAAAGGTGCACTTGTCCAAGATACTACAGTCGAGACTGTAGCTATGTCTTGTAGTGGTTGGTTGATACATCCACTTACTACAGGTGTCGAAAGCGTAACAGAAGTACTACAATCAGTATCTGCACAATCTGTCAACCCATCGACATCATCATCTACGCCATTGCCACATATTTCTGCACACCTGATTGGTCTAAGATTGGTACCAGGTATAACATCCCAAGTGGTCATGGTAGGTGTCTCCCATGATACTAAAAAGTGATCACCACCGCCACCTTCTTTGTGTAAAACTTCTACATAATAATTTTGACCTGCGATAAGATATATCTCCACAGATGTTTGAGTGGGAAATTTTGTATATTCGTTAAACCCCGTCCATCCTGAAACGGATGCTATTAGGGCCTTATTTGCGGGATTTGCATCTGTACTAAGATAAAGTTCACCTTGATCATCAGATGTAAGGTTAAATAAATAATATCCAGATAATGAAGGCGTTAAATACCCTCTAGCTCTACTTCCATAATTTTCTGCAATATTGCTTCCACCTGTAAAACTTGTAATTTCTAAAGATTGTGAAGGATTATTGGGATAATTTGCATTTGATGTCAAGTCTGTTACATTTGAACCACTGACATTCAGCCATCTTTCTAATAATATACTACCTGTCCCACAATATGAAACACAATCATGATCTGCACTATCTATTAGACCGTCACCATCATCATCTATGCCATTATTACAGATCTCTGTCGCTGAATATGTTATGATAACTCTACCACTACCACCATTACCACCAACTGTATTTGTAGAAGTTCTATATGATCCACCACCACCACCACCGGGAGCGGTACCAGCTAAGCCCGGACCATCTGTACCTGTCCGACCATTGCCACCGTTGCCTCCTTTTGTAAGTGCAACACCTCCTGTTGAGCCTGTACCTGCATTTCCATTTCCATATGAACTTGCCGATGAACCGCCACCTCCAGCATTAGGAGAGACGCCATTAGCACCATTACCACCACTAAATTTTATGCTACCAATACCAGCCGCCGCACTTCCTCCGGCAGCACCTGCCACTGTATTGTTTGCAACACTAAGTCCACCTTTTGCCAATACGAATGCGTTTCCTACTGTATTGACAGAAACCCAAGAATCACCACCTGCTACTGTTGAAGTTGCACCTGCACCTACGGTCACGGTATAAGTCTGACCCGGAGTTACAGACAGTGTATGTCTGGAAAAGGCCCCACCGCCACCACCACCATAGGCATTACTACCCGATGTACGAGATCCACCACGGCCACCGCCACCCCATGTATCTACGGTAATAGTGGTAACGCCTGCAGGAACTGTAAATGTGTAAGTACCAGCTGTAGAATATGTCTGTGTTGTCGCTACAGGTGGATTATCTAAAAGTGAATTATTTCTAAGAATTGTTTTTTCTGCCCCAGACGCAACAAAGGTCTGAGATAGCGCGAAAAGGGCTATCGCATAAAGTTTTAGACTAATTTTTAAAGTTCTGCTCCTTAAGGTATCCAACTGGGGATAACATAGGTATTTATCAAATATACAGAACGTATATCCGTTTCTCAACAAATTCATTTCAAAAAATTAAAGGTGGTGCAATGTTAAAATTTTGCCAGTTCAAGTAGCCTTATGGTAATATCAACAACGGGGCCATATGAGGTGCATCATATTTCCTGAACTGGCAAATAATCTTAGACTAAATATTTTGAATTGAATCGTTTTCTGTAATGTATACTGTGGGAATTAATGCCTAATGACGGCATGAATGGGCGGTTATCAAACGGTTTCATAACTTTAGGATGCTTAATAATAAAAAAAAATTCCTTTCTCAAGGGAATATTATACTCTCGACGTTAAGACACAATGAAAAATGAAAGCCCCTATTTAATTTTGATAATTTTTTTGCCATTAATTCTCAAAATCAACATAACCTAAATATTTTACATACGAAGATTATTTGCAAATATCTAAGAAGATACATACAAATAAAATACTTTTTTTGCCAAAATTTAGAATTTTAATTGGGTGCATTCAATTAAAACAACACATTAATATATTATATTAAAACATAATATGTTGCAAACATACAATGTATTTTTTTTCTTACAAAATAAAAAGTGTAGAATTGTTATAACTAAAACTATAGTTAGAAACCATGGTATCCAAAAATCTATGATTCAATTAATAAAGAAACACCAATTTTAAGAACAAAATTGAAGTCCATTCATTGGGTTTTAATTTGAGATGAGAGTAACCAACAAACGGACTTCAAAATACTAAGCAACCAAAATTCTTATGATCTAACCATAAGCTCATTTATTATTAAATACTATCCTAAATTTCTTTTTTTTAACATATCACAACCCTGAAGGCACTTGTTCAATTACAAAATTAAAATTGGACAACAAACCTATATTCAATGGATGGAGTAGCAACTGACTAAACAAATAATTTTTGTCATCATTCGGATTATCATACTTTGATTTGGCATTCATATCAAAATCACCTTGGAAATATCCATAGGTAAAGTTATAATTGGATGTGTTCATGACGTTGGTAGGGTAAGCAAAGACATCAAAAAACAACACATTCTGATCATCTCCAGGATTGACAAATTTTATCTTTCCATTTGCATCAAAATCTCCTGCCCACATAGCCCTATATCCATATACAACATCATCCTTTAATGCCAATCCTGTATAATCATAACCATTATTGAGCGATGTTCCATAATCAAAAACGGGTTGACTATTCTTTGTAAAGTCGACTAAAGTTCTTGTCGACACTTTTTGTGACATCACACCCAAGTGATTCCTATGTCGAACGACCACATAACAACTATCCACCAAAACGCCAGAAAATGCTAAAGGACTTACGCCATTGATATCGACAATATCGCCATCTCTCTGCAACAATCCTGATCTTGTAGCTATCACTGTTCTGAAATTAGACTTTGATCTCAATTCTACAAATACCCAATCAACAATGGCATTCTGCCCTGTGATGCTGAAAACGGCTGCTGAATCAATAATCTCTTGATATCTAGGCAATAATCCTGGACCTACATGCGTAAATTTGGAAGTAACATCTATATTTGTTGTTGCAAAACTATATGGGTCTTTTAAAGGAATATAATTAGCACCATTAAAAGGACTATTACGAAGATTATCTCTCATCAATGGTCTATTATCAGATGCTTTTTGTCCACCGTTATCTATTAGCGCACCTTCTAAATACACCCTTAACTGCAAAGTCATATCTCTCAATACCAAGATATGGGCAGTTGCACTGACACATAAGGGGGTAGTGTTTTGATCGCACACTGTGTACACAATATCGATAGGTCCTGTGAATCCTTGATTAGGTGTAAAAGTCAATTGTCCATTACTACTCAGATAATAGGAACCTGATGAAACTGACATAGGATTACCCATACTACCTTGCGCTACAATAGTTTGACCATCATTTTCTGGGTCACTATCATTTATCAGTACATTGCCATTCAGGGTATATCCTTGGTAAACACTGAAAAAATCATCCGCAGCCACGGTACTGTTTATTGCCGAAACTGCATTAATGGTGATGATCTGCTTGGATTCCATACAATTACTTGGATCTACATCAGAACAAACCCTGTATATTAAGGTATCCATACCTACATGACCTTGGTTGGGTGTATATATGATATTGCCTGATGCATCTATGCTGGCAAGTCCATTGTTTGGCGTTTTAGTAATCGTTATGTTTTCAGGATACAACTGACATTCCACACCATTGATACATTTATCATTAGCCATCGTATGAATGGTCAATGCTTGTCCAGCAAATGTTGTGGCAATATCCAAATTAGGTACAATACTTTTTTTGCCTGTCAATGGATCTATCACGGTGATAATGAGTTGTGAAGTGGGACAACCAAAAACGTATGTCGGAAGACAAACAGACACATTGTAAGTGTAAACGCCTACTTTATCTCCTGTAAATGTATAGGAACCATCCGCATTAACAACTAAATTTGATATACTTCCAGAAGGTTTTGACACCAAAATCATGGATTGACCATAAGTCGTACCCACAGGTATTTCATCATTTGTTTTTACATTACCTAATAATTGAACACCTACAGTGGTGACATTAAAATCTGGATCGATACAACTTTTGATAGTCAATACATCATCTGGTAACGTACTGATACACCCTGTGATATTATCCATAAAATAGAATGAAACCTTTCCAGGCGCTATACCCGTGACCATTCCTGAGTTATTTACCTTGGCAATAGTGGGATTAGTACTCATCCAAATGCCACCTGTAGAAGGTGATAATTGGGTAGTGTAACCTAGACAAACATTGGTAGGTCCCGTGATGGAAACTTCGATTGGCCCTAACACATGGATCGGAGAAGAATATTCAGATAAACATCCAGAAAAAGATTCTTGAAAGGCAAATCTCGCTTCACCCACAGCCAGACCTGTAACTACGCCATCATTAGTAATAGTAGCCACAGATGGTTGATTACTTATCCAAGTACCACCTGTAGATGGGAAAAGTGAAGTCGTAGCACCTATACAGATATCCGCAGGACCAGTCAAAGCTATGGACGGTTTTCCGACAATGATAACTGGGTTAGATTGATTAGATGTACATCCTGAACTTGCACTAGTGAATGTAAATCTAGTAATACCTTGTTGGAGTCCTGTCACCACACCTGATGCAGTTACTGAGGCAATACTAGGATTTAAACTTGTCCAAGTGCCACCAGAAGTAGGGCTCAAAGTATTGGTAGCGCCTACACATAAAGTATTAAAATCAGAAGTAATCGCTGGCTTCGTATTGACAGTCACTGTTACAATTCCATCAGAGGTGCAGCCTGTGGAATTCTGTGTGAATGAAAACGTCGCGTTGCCACTGTTTAGGCCAGTGACCACTCCTGAATTATTAATTGAAGCAATAGTTGGTTGATTGCTTATCCACACGCCTCCGGTCGTAGGACTAAGGTTAGTTGTACTTCCTATACATATTTGTGACGGACCATTTAAAGATATCGTCGGCTTAGCATGTATCGTAAACAACTGTGACGGATTAGAAAGGCAACCTGTACTGCCATCTTGTAGTGTAAAAAATGCTGTTCCAGCTGCAATTGCAGTAACAACACCTTGATTATTAATAGTAGCTACTGATGGATTACTACTAGTCCATGTACCAGCATTAGAAGCTGATAAATTTAGCGTACTTCCTATACAAATGCCATTGTTTGTCAATTCATTAATGATAGGTCTACCATGTATAATAATAGGAATAGAAGGATCAGAAGTACAACCACCATCGGTTGTAAATACAAAGGTGACACTACCCTGCCCTATGGCTGTAACTACACCAGTATTCGTAATGGTGGCTACATTCGGATTGCTACTCGTCCAACTTCCACCTGTAGATGGTGAAAAAGAAGTAGTACCATTAATACATAACTCGGCTGCACCAAGTAAGGCAATATTTGGTTTTTGACCAATGGTTATTGGCGCGGAAGGATTAGAAATACATCCCGATGAAGTCTCTGTAAAAATAAAAGTTGCTGTACCTGAACTAATACCTGTAACGACACCATTATTACTGATCGTCGCTACACTAGGATTTGTACTAGCCCATGTCCCACCTGTAGATGGAGAAAGCGAAGTGCTGCCTCCTATACAAATAGAATTTAGGCCATTTATAGTTACAACTGGTTTTGCATATACGGCAATAGGTGCAGTATTAGCCGATATGCAACCAGTCGAAATGTTCGTAAATTTGAATGTCGCTTGTCCAGCTGCCAATGCTGTAACTACGCCAGCATTCGTGATTGTAGCAATGGTAGGATTATTGCTTACCCATGTACCTCCGACAGAAGGAGAAAAAGATGTAGTAGAACCGATACAAAGTTGACCAGCACCCGTAAGTGTAGTTGCTGGACGTCCTGCAACCGTAATAGGTGCAGTAGGATCCGAAGTACACATAGTGGTAAAATCTATAAAACTAAAAGTCACCATGCCAGCTGCCAATGCCGTTACTTGTCCAGAAGAACTAACAATAGCAATAGCATTGTTACTGCTAATCCACATACCACCTGATGTGGGCGATAGCTGTGTAGTTCCTCCTTCACATATTAAGGTTGCGCCCGTAATGGAAACAACAGGTTTTGAACTGACTACAATATCATCAGTAGGCAATGAAGTACAATTGGTACTACTATTGGTAAAAATAAATGATACCGTTCCCGGAGATACTGCGGTAACCAAACCTGCATTATTGACCGTAGCGATGGATGGATGACTACTCGTCCAGACGCCACCTGAAGAAGGACTTAATTGTGTCGTAAATCCTGTGCATAAAATATCATCGCCCACGATAGACACATTAGGACCTACACCCACCGTAACAGGTGCAGAAGGATTGGAAGTACATCCTGACCCAGATTCTGTATAAGTAAATGTTGCTGTTCCTTGAGACACAGCGGTTACTAAACCACTATTGGTGATAGTTGCCACAGCAGGATTATTACTAATCCAAGTACCACCCAAACTAGGTGACAATGTAGTCGTAGATCCTACACATATCACAGAAGATCCAGTAATCGTAGTTGCTGGTTTAGAATCTACAGTAATAGGCAAAGTCGAATTAGAAACACATCCTGTCACGCTATTCGTAAAAGTAAATGTTGCCGACCCCATAGATAAACCTGTCACAATTCCTGCATTATTTACACTAGCTACTGCAGGATTATTACTAGACCATGTCCCTCCTGACGTAGGTGAAAGTTGCGTAGTGGATCCAATACAAATCGAATTAGAACCTGTTATTGCCACACTAGGTTTTGGATAAACATCAATGACAGCATCCAACACCGTAGAGCAACCAAGGTTATTGGTAACGGTAACATAATAGGTAGATGAAGGTAATGATGGTGTCACAGTCACTTGTTGACTTGTTGCATTTGCAGCATTTGCACTCCATAAGTAAGTAGGACTTCCTGAAGCATTCACCGAAAGGGTAATATCGTTACCTTCGCAAATTTGCGTCTGAAGATTCACTATAAATGGTTCATATCTTTGATACACAAATCCTGATGCACTAGCAGAACATCCATTATCGTCCAATACAGTTACATAATAATTACCATTTTGAGTAATATCTATAGTTGCTGTACTACCTGTAAAACTATTTGGTCCAGTCCATGCATATGCATATGGAGCAGTTCCTTGGTTAACCAATGCTGTAAGCTGCGAATCATCCTTAAGACAAGCAGAACCGTTATAATCAATGCTTACCTGTGGTTTAGAAACAACAGCAACAGATGCAGATGGATCAGAAATACAACCTGCAGTATTGGTAAAAATAAATGTCACATTCCCAACTGAAACTGGAGTCACTTGACCACTATTATTTATAGTTGCTACACTTGGGTTTGTACTTTGCCATGTGCCACCACTATTGGGAGACATGGTCATTGTACTACCTATACAAAGTTTAGCATCACCTGGTATAACTGCCACAGGTTTAGCATGAATGGTTACAATGGATGAAGGTGCAGATGAACAACTGGTAACACTATTCGTAAATGTAAACTGGACACTTCCTGCTGACAATGCAGTAACTAGACCAACATTATTAATACTCGCTATCGTTGGATTACTGCTTACCCATGTACCACCTGTGTTTGGTAGAATTGATATAGATTGCCCTACACAAAGAGAAGAATTTCCATTAAGATTTACTTGTGGTATATCTGATACATTAATAGTTATAAGATTACCATTATCCGAACAAATAATTCCTGTAGTAGTGGTATATACTCTTCTGAACCTATGGTTACCGACTGAAAGACTTGATGTCAAATAATCTTTTGTATTGTTAATTCCTGATGCTAGAGCAAAAACGCCATTATTAAAACTATACTCCCAAAGATATGTCCCATTCGGTGGTGTAGGTGAAGTACCCGTCAGCTGAATACTTCCTGAAGTTCCACAATAGGTAGATGACATAGTGTTTTGGATTGTATTATCATTTATAGGACACCCACAACTACCACCGACATTAATAGATACAATATCAGAACATCCTTGTGCATTTGTCCATACTAAATTATAAATACCTTCCTGGGTAAAACCCGAAACAATTGTAGTCGGGCTATTGACATTTTGAATGGTCACCGTACCAGCACTTCCACTTCCTAAAGTCCATGTTCCTGTACCAGTGGCTTGCATAGTCGCTTGACCTGTAATATAACAGTTTACATTATTGATATCATTACCAGCATTTGGCAAAGCATTGATCGTAATAGGCAAACTTGCATTAGAAGCACAACCTGCCGTATTTGTAAAAATAAAAGTAGCTGTACCTGCACTTACACCTGTTACTAAACCCGTATTTGTTACGGTTGCTATGGCATTATTGCTACTTACCCATGTACCTCCAGATGATGGAGACAATGTAGTGGTTTGACCAATACAAATGGTGTTTGACCCCGTAATATTAGTAATAGGTCTAGCTTTTACAATGATATTTGCATTTAAAACAGACGTACACCCAACATTATTTGTCACCGTTACAAAATATTGAGAAGATGGTACCGCAGGAGTTACTGTAACTTGACTAGTTGTAGCATTTCCTGCATTTGCACTCCATAAATAAGTAGGACTATCTGTAGCATTTACCGTTAGTGTTACGGTATTACCTTCACAAACTTCCGTTACTAGATTAGCAATAAATGGTTCATACTTTTGGTAAACAAAACCTGATGTACTTGCTGAGCAACCATTATTATCAACTAATGTGACATAATAATTTCCATTAGCTGTTATCGAAATAGTCTGTGTATTTCCTGAAAAACTATTTGGTCCTGTCCAGGTATAGTAATACGGACCACTGCCATTGCTAGCCACAGCTGTTAATTGTGAGTTATTTGTCAAACACACAGATCCGTTATAATCTATGCTTACAGTTGGTTGATTTACTACTGTTAAAGCCGATGAAGCATTCGAACTACAACCTGTAATAGCATTTGTAAAAATAAAAGATGTCGTACCTACAGACAATGCAGTAACTAATCCACTATTACTGATAGATGCAACCGTTGGATTGGTACTTTGCCAACTTCCACCTGTACTTGGCGTCATAGCCAATGTACTACCAACACAAAGCATAGAAGTACTCGGGTTACTAATAATTGGCCTAGCATTTATGGTAATGGCAGCTGTAGCAAGGGATGCACAACCTGCTATATTTGTAAAAGTAAATGTTGCCGTACCAGCACTTACGCCTGTTACCACACCTGCATTTGTTACGGTGGCAACGGCTGTATTGCTACTCGCCCATGTACCACCTGTTGTCGGAGATAAGGTAGTCGTAGCACCTACACAAATAGAGGTAGGACCTGTAATGCTAACGGTAGGTCTTGCATTTATAGTGATAGCTGCTGTAGCAATAGATGCACAGCCCGCTGTATTTGTAAAAGTAAATGTTGCCGTACCTGCGCTTACGCCTGTTACTACGCCTGCATTTGTTACGGTGGCAACGGCTGTATTGCTACTCGCCCACGTACCACCTGTTGTCGGAGATAATGTAGTTGTAACCCCAACACAAATAGATGTTGGACCTGTAATGCTAACTGTTGGTCTTGCATTTATAGTAATAGCTGCAGTAGCAATTGATACACAACCTGCTGTATTCGTGAAGGTAAATGTTGCCGTACCTGCGCCTACCCCTGTTACCACACCTGCATTTGTTACGGTAGCAACGGCTGTGTTGCTACTGACCCATGTACCACCTGTAGTTGGGGATAAGGTAGTAGTTGCACCTACACAAATGGCTGTAGGACCTGTGATACTTACCGTTGGTCTTGCATTTATAGTAATAGCTGCTGTAGCAATGGATGCACAACCTGCTGTATTTGTGAAGGTAAATGTTGCTGTACCAGCGCTGACACCTGTAACCACACCAGCATTTGTTACTGTGGCAACAGCAGCATTGCTACTAGACCAAGTACCTCCGGTCGTAGGTGATAAAGTGGTCGTACTACCTACACAAATGGTGGTAGGTCCTGAAATACTCACCGTAGGTTTAGCACTAACCGAAATCGGAGAAGTGGCATTTGACACACATCCAGAACTAGTATTTGTAAATGTAAAAGTTGCTGTACCTGCACTGACACCTGTTACTACTCCTGCATTTGTAACTGTGGCAATAGCAGCATTGCTACTTGTCCAAGTACCACCTGTGGTAGGTGACAATGTAGTAGTCGCCCCTATACAAATGCCTGCTGCACCAGTTATGCTTACCGTAGGTTTTGCTAAAATAGTCACAGGCAATGTAGGACTAGATGTACAACCAGAAGATGTTTCAAAAAACGTAAATGTAACAGTACCAGCTGAAACGCCAGTTACCACACCAGCATTCGTAACCGTAGCTACAGCAGTATTACTACTTGTCCAAGTACCACCAGTTGTTGGAGATAGGGTTGTTGTATTTCCCACACAAATGCTAGAAGCGCCTGTGATATTTACTTTTGGTTGAACCACTATTATTTTTACATTCGACAGATTTTGTCCACATTCTGGTCTACCATCGCATTCAAAGATGGCTCTATAGTAAACATCTTGAAAAATAGGACCAGTAGTATACGTATCTGAATTTGCACCAGGGATATTAACCCAAGTCTCTTGATCTGTTGATGATTGCCATTGCAAAATACAATTGCCCACACTTCCTGTTTTGTCCGATGTCAATACGATCGATTGTCCAGGACAAATATTACCTGTACCGTCCACACTTACCGATGGACAAGCCACGGCTGTGTTGAATTGATAACATTTAAAATATAATGAATTTAATCTCTCTTCACCACCTGACCCTTCATAATACACTCCGCTATAGTCACCACCATATGTAACTGTAATAGAATTTTCATCCGTAAAAATGAATGATATCATCCCCGTTAAATCCGTCTCATCTACCCCTGGAAATGCAGGTAAAGCTCCCTTAGCTTTTAATGATCCTGTAAGTGACAGCGTAGTTGGTGATTGTAATTGATAGGCATCAAAAGAACTAGTCTCCGCGAACTCTCTTATCGTAACACCATCCCCATCTACGTCTAATGCAGTCATATTTATTTGGGGTACATTTTTTGGAGTAGATGTGCCCGCTTCATAAAAGTTGAATTTAAAAGTTATGTTTTTTTCACCCGCTGGATCGCTACTTCCAGGTGAGTTATACCAGTTGTAATCTATAATTGGCTGAAAAGCATCGTCATAACCACCATTTGTGGCAGCTGGTTCATCTAAGCTCATTAGTACAATATCAGTGTGAGATCTAGCCATTATAGTCACTTCAGCATCTGTAGTTGGCAAGACATTTGTAAACTTATATTTTGCACCTACTTCTCCAGCGGTACCAGAAATAAGTGTCGGACTCCTAAATGAAAAAGTGGGTGTCTCACAAGAAACAAACGCATCGCACACTGGTCTAAACTGAACATTGTCAATCCATACAGTACCTGTCACCGAACTTAAATTAAATATTATAGTAGCTAAATCTGTAACAGTTGTATTTGCAGTAAACTCATAACTAAAAGATTTTTTGATTGTAGTTACAGCACTTGACTGGTAAAAATAGTTGGTCCAAGGTGATTGCCCTAACTGAAGAGCTACCGATATATTCCTATTGGAAGAAGCAACTGCATCAAAAGAAATAATATAATTTTGATTTTGGACAATAGATTTTCCAGATTGCATTAATTGAGCATGCCATTCTGTACCTGATGTTGCGGTAATAATAGCCTTGGCAGAGTTTACACCAGAAAGTTTACTTGTATTATCAATACTCAAAGTTCCCGTAGCACCTAGTTGTGTACTAAAATTCCAATTATTAGTGCTATTGTCAAATTCACCATTCGTAATATATCCACAATCTGGGTCAAGACAATCGATGAGCCCATCACCATCATCATCAAATCCATTACCACAGATTTCTCCACAATTGACAGGACGTAGATTACTACCCGGAATAATAGTCCAAGAGCTATTAACGGGTGTTTTCCAATATACTTGAAAATGATCTCCACCAGATCCTTCTTTATGCAATAACTCTACATAGTAATTTTGACCTGCTATCAGGTATATTTCCGCAGTTGTTTGTGTCGTATATTTTGTATATTCTGTAACTCCTGTCCAACCAGCAACACTTGCTACTAGCACTTTATTATTTGGTGAAGCATCTGTACTTAGATATAATTCACCTGCATCATCTGATGTTAAATTAAAAGTATAATACCCAGTGATGGTAGGAGAAATGGCACCTCGCACCCTTGAACCATAATTATCAGCCGCATCTATAGGTCCTTGAAAACTAGTTACTTGGCTTGTTTCAGTAGGACTATTCGGAAAGGTCGTAAGGACGGTAAGATCAGAGATCAATACACCAGGAACATTCAGCCATTTCTGAACCGTTATAGCTCCTGTAGCACAATAATATCCACAATCAGAATCTTGACTGTCTATATATCCATCACCATCGTCATCTATAATATTATTACAAATTTCACCAGCAAACATATTGATCACTACCCTTCCATGACCGCCAGTTCCACCTAGTGTATTGGTAGATGTACGATATGAGCCGCCACCTCCACCACCCGGTTGAGTTCCTGCTATGCCATTACCATTCGTAGCGGTACGTCCTGCACCACCATTGCCACCACCTGTTGGTGCTATCGCACCAGCACTTGTTGTGGCACTAACTCCAATGGCATATAGTCCTGCAGCAGATCCACCACCACCAGCTGCTGTTGTACTTATCCTGTCTGAACCTCTACCACCATCATATTTAATCAAACCTATCCCAGCAGATGCAGCACCACCCAAAGCGCCAGAAATATTATTATCAGGAACACTAGCTCCTCCTTTTGCTAATACAAATGAATTCCCTACAGTATTGACAGACATCCAAGAGTCTTGACCAGCTGCCGATGTACTACTACCCTGCCCGACAAAAACAGTGTAAGTCTGACCTCCCGTGACCTGAATAGTTTGTTGTGAATAAGCACCACCACCGCCACCACCATATGCATTACTGCCAGATGTCCGTGATCCACCACGACCACCTGCACCCCATACATCTACAGTAATCTGGGTGACACCTGCTGGCACGGTAAAAGTGTATGTACCTGGCGAGTTGTACGTAACAGGGTCTGGATTCAAAACGATATTGGTCGGAGTATTTACACTTCCAATCATTATCATTTGGCCTGTAAACCAAATAAATAGCGTTAAATAAATTCTTTGAAAATCGTAATATTTGCAGTTATGCTTCTTTGACAAAAAGCGAAATATTACATGGGAATATTCGGTGAGCTTAGAAGCATAATTAATGCTTCGAATATAGAAAGGATTCATTCTCAAATTTTTGGGTGCTAAAATTTATTTGCCCAGCCAAGGCGTATTGACAGCAGGTAATGTTGGAATTTTAGAGTCGGAAACTAAAAAACCTACCTAAATGTCAATTTATAAAGGTAAAGCTATGTCTGGTAAAAATTAAATAAATGATAACTGTAGTCTATAAAGTGGTTACATACCACGTTGGAATGGTGTGATGAATACATTTGTCTAAAATTTTGGTGCTATTAAATAAGTGATACAGAACAAATTAATGCTTCTATATCGAAACTAAGACACCATTTTATCAAACCACCCCTATTTATTTTAAAAATTATTTTCAAAACGATAAAGTATGATCAATAATTTTCCATCCTAAATGCAACAATTATACTTTTGTTACCATTTAGTTTCAAATATTATTAAATTGAGTAAAGATTTTAAAAATATAGTCTTTGATTTTGGGGGTGTACTCTTAGATATCGATTATAATAAGACATATGTAGCCCTAGAAAATCTAATGGGAATAGGCTTTGATCCAAATACTTTGTCACCCAATAGTCTTAAAGTTTTACATGATTTTGAAATTGGAAGCATAAGTGTAGAAACTTTTTTGTGGAATCTACAACTGATTTCTACCAAAGAAATGCCCCAAGGATTAGATCTTATAAAAGCTTGGAATGCTATGCTAATCGGTTGGGATACAGAAAAATTTGAATTCCTATTGGACTTAAAAACTAAATATAATGTTTATCTGCTTAGCAATACGAATGAACTACATTTAAATTGGGTGTACCAAGATCTAAAAACCAACCATAATATTGAAGATTTTGATACTAGATTTTTTAATAAAACATACTATTCTCACTTGATCGAAAAGCGGAAACCTAATGCAGACATTTTTGAGTTTGTACAAAACGACAGCCTACTTAATCCTTCAGAAACCTTATTTATTGATGACATTAAAGAAAATGTAGAAGCAGCAAAAAGTTTAGGTTGGCATACTTACCACCACAATCCAAAAGAGAATTTAATAGATGTATTCAAAGGCAAAAATTGGATATAGCTTTTTAATATAGGATAAGTAAACAACTCTTTTGACCATTTCATTACCTTTGCAAGGTATAACAATAAAGGCATGATGACCAATAGTAATCACACAAATGATTTTCTATCAAAAATAGATAACCTGATCCAAAATGATCAACTTTTTAAAATAACGCTTTCTAAACCAAGACCCCAGAATAAAGATGTACACAATGTCTATCTAAAGACTGCTGATATCAAACATCAATTGCAATATTCACTCACTTATCGTTACAAAACCAGGGATGAAGTAAAGAATTATAAAAAAGATGAAATCATTGATGTTTTGAAGGCCCTAATAACTGATTCATTTTTTAATGCCGTATTATTTACAGAAGATGAAGAGATGTCACTTCTTCAAAATAAAAAAGGAAGTAGTACATCCTTTACAAAAAAAACTAAAGAAAAAATAGTTTTGGAAGCGTCCCACGATCATAAAAAAACAAGATATATTCCAGAAAATGCACCCTATTTACAAATGTTGGGTTTAGCTGGAAAAGATGGTAAAATCTATGATAAATCCCAAGATAAATATAGGCAGATTAATAAGTACATAGAAATCTTAGATCATCTCATTAAGGATCTACCGACGTCAAAACCAATAAGCATCGCTGATATGGGAAGTGGCAAAGGATATTTGACTTTTGCATTGTACGACTTTCTGACCAATACACGTGGCCACCGAATAAGAATGACAGGCTACGAACTAAGAGAAGACCTTGTGGCTACTTGTTATAAATCCGCTATAGAATGTGGTTTTGTCGGTCTAGCTTTCCAGCAAAAAAGCATAGAAGATGCAAATATTAAAGACACAGATATCGTGATAGCACTTCATGCGTGTGATATTGCTACTGATATGGCCATAGCAAAAGGAATACAAGCAAATGCATCTTACATCATCGTATCACCTTGTTGTCACAAACAAATCAGGAACGCCATGCATCATCAAAACGAGCTCAGTCCAATTCTTAAAAATGGCATACTAGAAGAACGTCAGGCGGAGATTATCACAGACGGAATCAGGGCGCTGATTATGGAAGCAAATGGTTATAAAACACAAGTATTTGAATTTATCTCATCAGAGCACACAGGTAAGAACCTGATGATCACAGGTGTAAAATCTGAAGTAAACCCCAAAGCAATGGCAGAAGTAGAAGCCATCAAAAAGATGTTCGGCATAGAGTACCATTACTTAGAAAAACTACTTCAGTAAGTTGAATTTTTACTTCACAAATTTCAACGACCTTAATGCTTCCTTCTGTGTAAGACCAGATAATTGCGGATTTGCTTGAACAAAATTATAAACAAATGTCGGATTGTACTTGCCATATTGTCGCAATGCCCATCCTTGCGCCTTTCTGACAAAAAACTCTTTGGAAACATCATTTTTCAGAATCGCTTCAGACAAAAGGTCAATATCAGTTTTCATTCCATATTTCAGTTGAAAAATAATAGCAGATCTTTGAAGCCAAATATTATCACTATCCATCCATTTGTACACATAAATGTCTCTTGATGCAGTGTCATTCATAAAAATTTTACCAATGAGATTTGGTGTAATCATATCCACTGTATCCCACCAAGATTTAGTTAAGATCATCCTTTCTAGGGAAGGAATATTCTCTTTAGTTAATTTTGATGCCAAAGGAGCCAATAAATCCAAAGCAATGTATTGCAATTCTCTCTGATCAGATTTCCACAACTTATCTACCAAAGACCACAAAAAGTCATCGTTTTTGAAGGTAAATTTCTTTTTGATATCCTTTACCATTTCTTTTCTTAACGGACTATTGATACCATAAAAATCAAATTGGTTTTTCATATACGCTTTCATAGCAGGTGCACGATTAGCATCTGCATTTTTTTCGCAGAGAGAAATGATGAATGCATATGTTTCTTGATAATCTGTCATCGATGAATATTATTTTTTCATGAATTGCAAAAGTAAATAAGTATCTGAATTAAAGAAAGGTCAAATAAAATTGATTTACAAACTTATTGCAAATATAGAAAATATTTTT
>Ga0209812_10000987_pt1 | contig 22039 bp, 10 predicted proteins | sample JI71714BDNA_FD_187502 | JGI IMG/M metagenome (GOLD analysis project Ga0209812, IMG submission 187502) | Wastewater effluent complex algal communities from Wisconsin, to seasonally profile nutrient transformation and Carbon sequestration -... | ecosystem: Engineered > WWTP > Effluent > Algae...
AATCAATTTATTATTATCTTTGGAGAGAGATTAACCAATTTTATGAAAGCTTAGGGGAGCCCAAAAAAACAACTTACACACTTTGTGGGATAGTGTCAAGTGTAAAAATAATTTTCATATAATAATGTTTTAGTTCTTTAAAATTCTGACTCTAATGATCCTGGATTTGATTGCATTTCACATAATTCTAATCCGCAGGGAGTACAATTAGTGCAAATCACCCTCCTGGTGTCTCATTAGGAAAAAAGAATGTCCATTGTGAATATTAATCCCAGTAAAAGTTTGTTGTTTGTCGTTTGTTGTTTGTCGTTTGTCTTGTCAAACCAATTTCCATTGAGTATATTTCCAATATTTGATAACAATCAGGTATAAAATTTTCATGCATTGAGCCCAATTTTATCTTATATATTATAAGCCATTATACTTTTCATTCACAAGAGTATTATATTGCAATCCCACCTAACCTTCATCTGTTTAATTCGTTAATTGTCTTATTCGCCAATTCGTCAATTTTCTTTTAGACTGCTTCCTCAGCTTCTTATCACCTCACCTTCCTCCCTAATCCGCTGCTTAATCGCAAATCGTATTTAGTAGTGTCTAAATTATCATAAGCTCATCGAATTATTCGCTTTCCTTCACGAAATAGATAGCTGGTGGGTATGAATGGGTGGATTGGGGGAATGAAGATTGTAGGGTTAGTCAATTCAAATTTAAGGTACAATAAGGAGTAGGAATTATTTTCATGGGTGGGAAAGAGGGGTTGGTGGGTATAAGGAGGGAAATTGATGGATTGATTTTATGAGGTGTGTTTAGAACATATATTTTTGGACAAGACAGGTTGTAGATATATAAATTGTTATAAACTATTGTTTCATAAATTTAAATAATATATTAAAGTTAAAATCATGAGAAAAATAATTGTTTTTTTATTTTTTACTATGACGTTAGCCTTCCATTCTTCATGTTCTAAAGATGGAGAAGCCGATGGAAATAATTCAAGTTCTTTTCTTTCTGTAACTGTTAATAATTCTAATCATTCAGCCGTAAAATTGAATAAAAGTAGTATAGCAATACCAGATGATTCTTGGCTTACTGATGACATTGATTTTGCATCTAGAAGTGGAGTGGTTGTTGAAAATGAGGCTATATACGCCCTTACTGAAGATGGTATAGCTAAAATTAATAGAGAGAATGGACAAATTGTGTGGAATGTAGAATTATGTGACTTTCCTGAAGGCAATTTATGTTTATATCAAAATACGATCTTCACAAGTTCTGATGAATGTTTTTACGCCATAGATAAAAAAACAGGTAATAGTATATGGAGTATAGATCTACAACATCCTATATCTACTACCCCTATTGTTATAAACAACAAAGTTATAATTTCAGATGAGAGTAAGGGCGTGTATGCTTTAAATATTTTAAATGGTGAGTTAGATTGGTTCTATGCAATAGTGGAAGGCAGTCATAATTCTATTCCTTTATTTAGTGACAATAAACTTTTTATTGCTTCCGCATATGGAATGATACATACAATCAATCCTGAGACTGGAGCAAAAATCAATATTTATAAGACCTGCTCTGATCCAAGCTATTGCTCTGAAATCAATACACCGATTATGCTGGTGGATGATAATTTGGTCTTTGCCAATGTCTCAAGCGATGTTTTTGCCATTACAAAGGAAGGAACTGTTATTTGGAAATATAAGCACCCAAGTCCAACAAAAATCCAATTTAAAGGAATAGCATATGCTGCTGGTAAAATTATTTTAACAGGCCGTACAAATGAAAGTAAAGACATCACACTATGTATTGAGAAAACTAATGGAACCTTATTGTGGCAGTATATTCATGGTAATCAAAATAAAATTTCACACCCGATGATTGTGAATGAATCTTTTGTTCTTATTGGTTCCTCAGTTGGACTAGACAATCTCGATATCAATACAGGTAAACTCATTTGGAATAAAAAAGTAATGAAAGCCTCATCGAGTTCTGTGTATAATCAATGTAATTCTCATATTGCAGTAACGGATGAAGATATAATTTATATATCGACAGATGGTAATCTTGTTAGAGTTAAACTGTAAATGTGAATCTTATTAAATGTAATTTACTTTCCGTTACAATATGTAATTCTATGTATTTTTTTGTTTTTACCACATTTTTTGGATTTCTAATGTTTTGCAGTGAATTGCATTCTCAGTCACTTGCAATTGACGGAACCTTTACTCAAGAAGGTTCAACTTTGCAGTTTAATTTTAAATTAACTTTAAATGAAAAAGCTGAAAACATTTATTCTGGAAAATTTGAATGGACGTTGATAAATGCAGACCGAAAAGATCCATATTCATTTAATTATTTCAGCAATCGATTAGGATTGATTAGTATTGAATATGTCAATGGTAAATATGATTCAATAACTAATAGCCTTAAACTTATTGGATACAAAAAAGACGATCCTTTCGAAATAATTGGTCTGGATGAATATAATTTGAATATTGACATTAATGGGAATGTAACTGGTACATCACTTTCAAATGGAGCTAATTCTGGAATAATTAAAGGCAATTTGATTCAGATATCTGGCAAGGAATTTGAATCTTTTGATATCAAAACAGTTGGTGTGTTTGATGATAATTTCTATTTTTCAGATAAACTTACTCCCCCCTCCTTGCCCTGGTTGAAGGTGTATCCAGAATTTAATAGAACAAGAATGATGAGTTATTTTTGTGCATTTATCATAGATGGTAAATATTTGGCTATCGTATCTGCTACTAGCCACGAATATCTTTTAGAAACAGGGTTGTTCATCGATTTATGGGATACCGGCAAAATGAAATATTTAGGAAGAAGTTCTCTTGAAAATCCTGATGCCTCTGCCTATAGATCCTACTTTCGTGAATTTGTCTTCATGGAAGAAAGTTTGACTTATGATTTCTCAAGCAAAATCATCTATCTCTCCTTTTATAAAGGAGATAGAGAAAGAAAATACCAAATACCCTTTACGTTGAATCAAACAACTTCAATATATAAGAAGAACATTTCTGATTTTAAAGGGAAAAAGTATTTAAAAGGAATATCAAATTTAAGAAAGACTGAATCATTTCATTGTCATTATCACAAGCATGGCGAATCCATGATTTTAAATAATGATTACTACTTTAAGGGTTCTCCGGAGGTAATGAAAAATCCCATTTTGAAATGGAGTAATGTTACAGAATCAATAACTATAAAGAAATCACAAGGTATTCGCAGCACTACAGATAGAAATTCGGATGTTTGGGAATTAATGTTGACTCGTCCTGAACCCAAAGCCACAGCTCTTCTTTCTTTAAAACAAAATCAAAATAAGCTGATTGCCTATATTAAGAATCTTCCTTTGGATGACTATTATTTTAAAAAAGCAAAGGAATTGCTCTTTGAGTGCTCTCTTGATGCTGATAGTTACAGCAATATATTGAAAGAATTACCGCAAATGCGAGAAACAGTATTTTCCTTGATTTCCATTGATTGCTTTAAGAAATATGACAAAAAAGCTTGCCAACTTATTGTTGAAGCTTTTAGAGAAGATTCGTCTTGGTCGATGGCAAGGAACTTAATAAAACATATAGAAGAGTCTGATTTAATATCTAGCATCAAATTTTCTCCTATTGAAGTTCTGGTAAGTACTGAATTCAAAAATGCCGATTTTACTAACAATAGATATGAACCTTTAATATTTAATGAAGTTTTGATCCAAAAAGGTAATCTCAAATACCTATTAACTACTAAAGTAAATAATCCAACTTCACAAACTATCAGTTTTATTGCTGAAGTTGAGTTAGGTGTAGCAAGAAGTGAATCAGTTGGAGCTTTAGGCCTTTCTGTTTCTAAAAGCTCTAATGTAGTTAACTTTAAAGAATACGCAGTTATCCCTAAACTTAAGGCTGGCGAAACAAGAGATGTAGCTTTTTTAATTGATTTGGGATTTCAGGATATAAAGAGTAACTATGAGCTTGTAGGAACAGATATCAAGAAATATTTTGAAATTCGCAATAAATCTATTAAGGCAATTCCCTTAAAAAGTGAAGTGCAAAGTATATCTGCAAATCTTTTCAAGCAGATTAGCTGGAATAAAATTGCTGAGTTAAATTTTCCAGGGAAATTTAAGTCAATTGGGTCGATATTAGAAATAAAGAGCGATCAACACTACATTGACATTAAGAAGAAAGTGTTTAAAAAGGCAGCTGAAATTGACCCATTATATAAAAACGAGGCTTCAAGAGCATTGTCCAAAGAATTGGAAGGAGTCTGGTTAGGGAAATATAGTTTAACAGATATTGCCGAGTTTGAAATCAAAGCAACAATCTCAATTATATCAGGAAACTATTTTGATGGATATTTTGAATGCAAATTGGTAAAGTCTAAATGCTCTTCACTTGCTGTGTTATATGGCGAGACCTTTCATTTTGAATCATACGGTTGTATTGAAAATAATAATCTGGTTTTCAGTAAGTTTAATTTTTTAGCTGATAGATATAGAATTTGGACAAGTGTTGCTACATGTAGAGAATTAGATAATTCCAATGGAATAATAACTAATGTAAATAATATTATCGAAGATTTTGTTTTTGCTTTGAATGATTATTCACACTTGAGATTGTTGGAATCCGACTCATTAGCGAAAGTTGGGAAAAAGTTCAATCTTCAGTTGACAAAGATTCAAGGTATTGAAAAAGTGCGCCAGATTTTTGATGAACAAAATAAGATTATTGCTAAAGAGAAAAAAAATTTAAACGACATAAGTATCAAAGTGAAACGGGCGGATACCAATGCTCAATTTACTGTCGTAGGATTGTTGGCATTAATACGTGATGAGTCTGATGCTACATCTAAATATTTATTCGGAATTGTAGACCCACTTTCTAATGTGTATCTTATTGTGAATAAAAAGAAATATAAACTAAAATATTACTCAGGTATTTCAATCAAAAATTCAGAAAACTTATACCCTTATTATCAGAGCAACCTTGTTAATTGTAAAAGATGTGGAATTTTATACAGATATTTTGAATTGTATTTTGAGCCTATTCCTTTGAAAGATCGAAAAATTGAGCTTATAATTTCTAATCCGAAATATGAGCTGGATTTTAGCCCAATTGATTTTAATTCTGAATATACAGGACTTACTCAGCCATTTAGTTTAGAAGAAATTCATGGATTTGATTTAGATAAATCAAACAATTATATCAGCCGCACATCAACGCCAAATTGTAAATGTTTTCATCCGACAACTCAGGAACTTACAGATGTTTGGGTCTCATATAATTTGAACTGCAAGAATGGTCTTGTAAATGGTAAAAGGGGTTTAGTGAATTTTCCTAATGCAGTAGCGTATTCTGAAAACTGGGTGAATGGAAAAGCAAATGGAATGAGTTCAAATGTAAGTAGGATGCATCCCAATGAACCTCCTAAAAAATTGCCCACAGGTATAAAGAATTTTCAGACTGTAACATCTTTGTCCGATATGGAGAATAATATTGATAAGTCATTTACGGATAAAGAATTCGGGTGGCAGGTTGGATTGTTATTTGAGAGTTATATTAAAGCGTATGTTTTTGTTACAGGAAGTACAGATGGAATAATGTCGGGATTTGAAACAGAGAAGCCTTCTTCTCCACAAGCAAATTCAAAACCCAATACTAAGGTTGATTCTGATAATAGATGTGTGCTATCTGTAAAGGAGGATTTTAGTGCATTCGTTCGGTGCAGTGCAAAAGTTAAAGATCCGGTCTACAAAGTATTGTGTAAAAACAACAAAACAAAATATTTTTATTACATACCCATTGTAAATAATTCAGGGCTTTGTTCTGATCAGATAGGTTACTATGAACACAATCAGTTTTTCGTGAATTTTGGTGAATATCTTGGAAATGATAGAGAAAAAGCGCTTAAAAAACTGTGTGGCTGTGACTGAAGGATGTAATAATAGGTGTTGAAAACTCCCTCAGGGTTAGTAATTTTTACTTCAAGTTTAGGGAGGTTTTGAAATGAAACTAAACAAGCTAACACTTAGCTATCAAAATTTTATTGAAATTAAAACTGTGTTATGTGTAATTATAAATCGCTGAATTTAATGCTCCTGTTTATGCTTATGATCTTTATTTCTTTTCATAATCTCACTGCACAAAATTTCATCACAAAATGGTCCTTTTCCAATTCTGCTATACAATTACAGTTCAACGCGCTTACAGCTGGTGATGTTAATTTTACATGGTCTGCTACACCTTCTGGTAATTCTGGTTCGGGCAGTTTCAATAAACCTTTTGCTGGATTTGTAACAATTTCTTCTCTTAATATTGCTGCCGGAGATGTTGTGACACTAAGTTTATCTCCTTCAAATTTAAGGAGATTCTACATCAACGAAGGATCAGATCGATTGAAATTTATAGACATAGTGCAATGGGGAAGTGTCCCTTGGTCAAGTATGGCTAAAGCTTTTGCCGGTTGTAATAATATGATTATGAGTGCAGTTGATGTACCGAATTTATCAAATGTTACAGATATGGACAATATGTTTAAAGCGGCTCACATTTTTAATGGAAATATAGCTAACTGGGATGTATCCAACATCTCTAATATGACAGGTTTATTTTATCATGCTTTTCTCTTCAATCAGGACATAAGTGCCTGGAATGTATCTAATGTTACCAATATGTCATTTATGTTTGGAAGTGCAGAAGCATTCAACCAGGATATAGGCGGGTGGAATGTTTCTAGTGTTTCGAACATGTCAAATATGTTTAATTTCGCCTTTAGCTTTAACCATCAAATAGGAAATTGGAATGTGTCAAACGTTCTTTTAATGGCAAATATGTTTAGTTATGCCGAATCTTTTAATCATAGCCTTGGTGAGTGGCACCTCAATCCAAATGTAACATTAGGTTATTTGATCGGAAACAGTGGTATGAGCTGTAGTACTTATTCTGAAACCTTAATAGGGTGGCAAATGAATAATCCTGCTATCACCAATCGAAATATTAATGTTCAAGGAGTACAATTTGGCACAAATGCAGCACCCTCCCGTGCCCTCCTTACGAATAATCAAGGTTGGATTATATTAGGGGATTCACCTAGTGGATTCAATTGCAGTCCTTGTTCATTAACAGTTAATGCAACAGGGTTACAAACCACTTGCGGACTAAACGATGGAACTGTTACAGCCAATCCAAGCGGCGGAAGCGGATACACCTTCCTTTGGATGCCTGGAAATCATTCTACCCAAACAGTAAATAACCTTGCAGCAGGAACATATAATGTCACCGTCACAGCATCCGGAGGATGCACAGCAACAGCAAGTGCCATTGTAGGAAGTTCCACCGGAATCACCACCACAGCGAGCGGAACAGCAACCACGTGCGGCCTAAACAATGGAGCTGTAACAGCCAACCCAGGCGGAGGAAGTGGATACACATATCTGTGGACACCCGGAAACCACACAAGTCAAATGGTGAATAACTTGGGAGCAGGAACATATAATGTCATGGTAACAGCGACTGGCGGATGTACAGCAACAGCAAGTGCAATGGTAAATTCATCTACCGGTATCAGCACAACAGCAAATGGAACTGCGACAACATGTGGACTAAACAACGGAAGCGTAACAGCAACTCCTTCGGGAGGAAGCGGATACACCTATCTGTGGACCCCAGGAAACCACACCAGTCAAACGGTGAATAACCTGGCAGCAGGAACTTACAATGTCACAGTAACAAGTGCAAACGGCTGCATAACCACGGCAACTGCGACAGTGAACTCATCCACAGCAATCACTGTAATGAGTTCGGTGACAAATACAACTTGTGGATTAAATAACGGAAGCGCGACAGCATCTGCAAGCGGTGGTTCAGGGTACATTTATAACTGGTCGAATGGTGGAAACACTGCAACAATAAATAATCTGGCAGCAGGAGCCTATACAGTGACAGTGACAAGTGCAAACGGTTGTACAAATACAGCAACTGCGACAGTGAATGCATCTGCAGGAATTTCTGTAATAACAAATGTTGTACACGAGTCTTGCAGTAATTGTGATAATGGGTCGGCTACTGCGACTGCAGTAGGGGGTTCAGGATATAGTTATATATGGTCGAATGGTGGAAGCACACAGATGATTAATAACTTAGCTCCCGGAATCTATACAGTCACAGTGACATCGTCCAACGGATGTACAGCTACTGCAAATGCAGTAATCAACGCATTCGGCTGTCCTTCATTGAATATAAACATGACCAAAACAGATCCTACCTGTGTAGGAAATTGTAATGGAATTGCCACAGCGGCAGGATCAGGTGGACAAAGTCCATATACCTATATCTGGAGTAACGGAGGAACTACACAGACGTTAACAGGATTATGCGCAGGAATTTACACAGTAACGGTAACAGATGCTAATCAATGCCCGGAAGTGGCTTCAGTTACCTTAGATCCCGGTGTTTCTATAAGCGTGATAGCAAATGGTACAAACACATCTTGCGGTCTCAATAATGGAAGTGTTATTGCAAATCCTGCCGGAGGAAGTGGATACACTTACCTGTGGATGCCGGGAAATTATACAACACAAACAGTAAATAACCTGGCATCAGGAAATTACAATGTGAGTGTGACAAGCAATAATGGATGCACAGCTACAGCGAGTGCAATGGTAGGAAGCTCTACAGGAATCTCTGCCACAGCAAGTGGAACTACAACATCCTGCGGTCAAAACAACGGAAGTATCACAGCAACTCCTACCGGAGGAAGCGGGTATGCATATCTATGGATGCCGGGAAATTATACAACACAAACGGTGAATAACCTGGCAGCAGGCACGTATAATGTAACGGTGACAGCGACAGGCGGATGCACATCAACAGCAAGTACATTTGTAAATTCTTCAATAGGAATTACCACAACAGCCAATGGAAATACGACCACCTGTGGTCAAAACAACGGAAGTATCACAGCAACTCCTACCGGTGGTAGCGGGTATACATATCTATGGATGCCGGGAAATTATACAACACAAACGGTGAACAATCTGGCAGCAGGCACGTACAGTGTGACTGTGACAGCTACAGGCGGATGTGCAGCTACAGCTTCGGCAATTGTTAATAGTTCTACTGCCATCACTGCAATGACAAGTGTTACCCATGAATCCTGCAACAATTGTAATGATGGCTTAGCAAGTGTAACTCCTTCGGGAGGATCAGGATACACCTATCTCTGGTCAAATGGAGGATCAAGTCAGGCAATAACAGGACTTGTTCCCGGAACATATACAGTAACTGTCACGTCAGGTGGATGTTCCACCACTGCTTCGGCTGTCGTGAACAGCTTCGGATGCCCGACGATCAATTTGACTACGACCATTACTAAAGCAGTGTGTTTCGGGCAAAATGGTACAGCTATCGTTAGTCCTTCAGGAGGTGCAGCACCTTATACCTTCCAGTGGAGCAATAACGGCACGACAGCGATGATTACTGCTGCAGCCGGAATTTATACAGTCCTAGTTACCGATAAAAATGGATGTGCAAATTCTACTTCTGTAACGATTACGGAGCCATCACAAATCCTGGCAACAGTAACTTCAACTTCGGAAAGTTGTACAGGAGATTGCGATGGTACAGCAATAATAAGTACTTCAGGAGGTACAGCTCCTTATGCATTTCTTTGGGCATCAGGTAATACGTCAGATACTATGGTAGCACTTTGTCCTGGAGAGTATTTTGCCACTATAAGCGATGCACACGGATGTGGAACTATAGCAGCAGTAGCTATAGGTCCGGGTATGATGGTACTTCCTGCCATCACTGGAGATACGTTTGTTTGTTTTGGTGAATCGGGTGAATTACAGGTCAATCAATATGATTCATACCTATGGAATACCGGAGATACAAGTAAAGCTATTTCCTGGAATGAAGCCGGAATTTATTCTGTCACAGTCACAATCAATGGATGTATTGGTGGGGATACTATTGAGGTCAATTCCGGTAATGAGCTTATACTTATGCTCGACGTAACAGAAGGGAATATTATCAAAGCTCTTGCGATGGGCGGACAGGCTCCATATAATTATCTATGGTCAGATGGAAGTACGACTGACTCTTTGCAAGTGACTGTCTCAGGAACAAATATTGTAACTGTGAGTGATTCAGATAATTGCTCCGTAACAGACTCACTGTCAGTTAATATTAGTTCAATATTTGAATCGGGAAAGGAATCAATAAGAGTGTATCCTAATCCGACTGAAAGTTTCATTTATATCAACTTGCCACTAGGTGTTAGCACTGAAGCTATTTCAGTTTTCGCAATATCAGGCACGCAAGTGCTTGCACCTATTGTGAACAATGTTGCGATTGATGTCTCCGATTTATTCCCGGGTACATACTTTCTGAGGATCAATACTGATAAGAAATTTTATACTGCCACATTCAGTAAAATGTAGAGGGTGGACAATTTAGGGATGGAGTAGTGAGGTTTCTGTGGATTATTTGGGCATGTAATTAAAAGACTATTTGAATAAAGTGAAATTTATTTTCATGGCTAAAAAAAGGGTTTTGATGTGCTGGTATAGAGGGATTCATATAGATGTTTTAGCCATAATTGGTTTTTAAGTATAAATTTGTATCAGAAGAAATTTATTACTTAATTGATATTTAATACTAAACAATAATGTTATTATTTTTAGGTTTCCTCGTAATTATTTTATACACGTGCTTAAACTTTACGCTTTTTAGCCAAGATGTCTCTCTGAAATGGACTAAGCATCTGGGTCCGACATTCAATGATCAATTTCTAGATATATCGGTAGATTTGGATTGTGAATTTGTTGCTGTTGGTCAGATTCCTAGTAATGGTAACAAGATAATGTTGGCCAAGTATTCTCCTGAAGGTAATTTGAATTACAATATGACAATAGGTGGAGGATCTTCTTCATTTGCTCTTGGTAAAATCAAAATATCTCCTATTTTAGCTTCAAGCACCTTCAAATACTCTTATGATAGGATTAGAAGCCCTATAGTCCGCGCATAAAAATTGGTTTAAAGACTTATGAAACTATAATTCAACAATGGCTTAAAAAGGAGCACAAATCATGAGCAACCGCAGTGAAAGTAGATGAATAGTTGCTGGAATAACATTATAAAAGTATACATTTTTCTTATTTAAAAATTATAACACAATACTAATGAAAATGGAGATTATCCGAAAAAAATATTTAAATATTGCAATTATAATTCTGTTGTTTTCAAGTGAATTAAAATCTCAAAGTAATACAACCTGGATAGATACTCTGATTTATACCTATCATGCCCATATTGAATTTACTCCAGAAGGTGCATCAAGACCTACTATAAAAATAAATCTAAACACTCTTGAAATCGAACAAATTGAAGATATAGCTCAATTTATTAACAGTAGAGCCAAAAAATACTTTTTCAACCATATTATAAATTATAATACTGAATATCTCTATGATGAAAGAAGAGATGGAGCTATTAGTGTAAATAAAATTCCGGATCAAATTTCAAAGCAGGGGTCCGGCATACTCATATCATTAACTCATACTGGTTTTATAGTAAATTACATCTACAAGTTTACTAATCTTAGGAATATTGAATACATTGGGGTAAGTGAAGGAAATACAACCATATCGGGTGTCACTTCAACAACATACCAAAAACAGTCATTCAATGTTACATGTGCACCTATAGATTACTTCAAGTTAAATAAATTATTAAGTTATATTGACATTCATTATAATACAGAAATACAAACTGCAGAAGTAATTCCTGCAGCTGGAAATAAGAGTAAATATTTAATAAATAGCATAAATAGTGATTCTACTATTACTTACAAATACAGTTTTATCACCAAGGATTTAAAAAAAGAGGATCTAAGGAGTGTGGATTATGATGCTTTAATTTCAGAGGCGGCTCCTTTTATTGTTCTTGGAACTGCTGCATATGGATTAAAGAAGTTATTTGATTATGCTACTTCTGGTCCCACAAATTACTCAGCTGTAAAACAGTCACCATTACCAACATATTCAGGAAATTGTATTGTGTATGATTTAAAATATATTAGTCCCTCTGGTGATGCCACAGATATGGGATATTTTAAATTTTATCTTCACTCCTGTGACAATTTATCAGATGTGGGTGAATATTTAGTTTATTTGAATGCTTTAGTGATCGACAATGCTATTGGTATAAAAATCAAGAACATTACTACTAATCATTCTGCGTATAGCACATATTATAGTAATAAGTCTAAGAGTCTTCTAAATAGCTGTGAGATGTATGTAGGGTCTTTAGAAGTGGGTGTAAGGATGGCAATTGATTGTATGCTCAATGATTTTCGTTAATTCTGTTGTTTTTTATTTTATTTTTTATTTTAAAGGTAGCATTTATCGAAATCAGGGTTCTGAAGCATATTATTAATAATAAGTCTTAAATCAAGAGTTTATTTTTTACAAGTCAGGATTCAGATGGGATTAACTTTACAGAGAAATTGATTATTAAATAATAAGGCGTTTGCGTAATACAATCTTGAATATATTAAACTGTGGTGGAGCAGTCTATCTATGTGAGAAATAAATTTTTTTAAAAATATCATAAATGAAAATATGACAAGTAAAGTAACAATACTAATAAAGCAAAATGATTGTAAAAGCTTAATATTGGCTATATATCTAATATGTTTTACTTCATTGGGTAATTCACAGTCTTTAAAATTTCCAATTGTTGAAAAGGGAATTCAAGATGTGGTTATTAAAGAAGTTGGTTTTGAAAAAGATTATTTTTATGTAGACATATTTTATGAATATCATGGAATATATTCATCAACTCTTTCATTTGATGAGAATAATCTATACTACATAAGAGATAAACAAACAAAAGCTAGATATAATATACTTAATTCATTGCCCACTAAAGGTAACCCACTTAAAGTATCTAATGAAAGCCGTCCAACTATTAGGCTTAAATTTGAAAAAATTCCTACTTCAGTTAAAAATATTGACTTGATTCAAGGAATGAAATCAAATGGATGGAATTTCTATGGTATAGATATATCAGATCTATATATAGCAGAACGTAGTAGGATAAAGACATATAGTGGTTTTTTTATAAAAAAATCAGGTGGCGACCGAATTGTTTCTGCTTTTCTAAATGTTGCTATTAATGGCGATAATATTGAGTTTGAGTTTGATTATTTTGATGAAGAGAAAAAAAGAAAATTTAAAAAAGTAAGATATAATTTTAGTGCATCGCCCAATAAATACCCATATAAATCTATCAGACATGCCTCAAATGATCAATACTGGGCAATTGGAGGAAGATATGATCAGTTTGAAAACTGGTTGGGAAAAAACCTTGAATTTGAATATTCAGATGATGGGTCCGAAATTCACGGAAAATTTACAAAGGATAACAATCAATTTTTTCTAGTGGAGACGGGCGAGAAAATGAAAATGCCTAAAAAAGGTCTTTTATTCACTGGTACAATTAAAGACGGTAAACCTATAGGTGTTGGATTTTACTTGGGTAAAAATAAAGACGGAGTGATTAATCATTGTATATATAGCAATTATAACGAAGATTTTAAATATAATGGCTATACGATATATATAAATGACAATGGAGTGTATAAGGGAAATACAATTAATAGCCTATTTGATAATTTTTATTCTATAGACTATTTTAGTGCTTGCTACTTTGAAGGATATGAGCACGAAACTATAAAATGGCATGTTATTCAAAAGAGTCTACCAGATATACCTTCAGGCGCCTATGGTTATAACTGTGAAGGAAAAGTTGCTAAAAAATGTGACACCAACTTCAAAAATTGTATACAAATTATAAAGGAAAAGGAAGATTATTCCCTTATAACTGCATTAGCTGGTATGGTCGCTATTGTTACAGTTGGAATTGCAGCCTTAGCGTCTTCTTCAGTTGCTAATGGCAGTGCAAATTTATCAAATTTAATAGAAAATTCAAATGATTGTGGTTGCGTAATAGAATCCATAAAAGACAGGGGATTTATCATTAAAAATGGTTTCGATAATGTAAGATTTAAGAATAATTTTGACCTGAATGTTAAGTATGAAAATGGTAAGTATAAAATTGTTGGAATGGTGTTTGATGATGTGTTTGACACTTATGAAGAATTTTATCAAGCTATGATTGATAATTGTAAAAGAATAAAGTGTATAAGATAATGGTTTTATTATTTAAGTAAATTTATCTTAGGTTGTTGCTTTATCTCCTGCATTGAACTGGCTGTTTCTACCACCAACTTCTCCCCCAACTTCCCATATCCGTTCCTAAAACTAAAAATATTAGTCTTATGAATTCATTTGTAACAATTTCAACTTCATTTACTAATATGCTTAGCGCAAGTATCGTATCAATTTTTTGTTATTAGTAATTTCTTAAACAGTTCAGTTAATGCTAAGGGGTGCCAGGTTACTGGATAGAATATAAAGGATGTAAATACTTTTATACCGACGTTAAAAAAGGTGTCAAATTTAATGGACAGGGGATTGCATATACGTACTCGTTTAGGCTGCGGGACATTAACTCATTACTCAACCTCAGTCTTCAGATCCCAGTCCAAGCACATTGCATAGTGTCTTATAAAATGAATTACCAATTAAACATGAATGGCCATTGTTTAGATGTACTTCTTTGTTGGAATGATCAAGCAATGAAATGAAGTTAATATTAATAGCTTCGTATCTGTTGATTTGAATAAATGAATTTGAAAGAATATTTAATAATTGAGAAAGCGAGAGATTACAGCCTATAATTTGATGGGCAAGGGTGATCTCGGTCTTACCCTGTCCTTTTTCTCCGGTTTTAATGGAGATAATATCTTCCATCCTGACCACATAACTCTGCCTGCCTGCCTGTATGGGAATGAGATTATGTCCCGTAAGAGGTGCAGAAGCGAGTCTGTCCTGCTGCATCGTGTCATACACAGCATCCAGGATATTTTCCTGATGTTCTTTCCATGAGCCGTAGAATGGTTTTCTCAGAATATAAACTACCTCATTTTTGTACTCATTGTGCAGGCGTTGTGCGTATTCAAACTCGCTGAATCCGGTGCAGATGACCACCGGTGGAACAGGAATTTGGCTGCGCTTTAGCTTATTCAGCAACTGAAATGCAGTTCCCCCTATGAGATTTATATCGAGGAAAAGCATATCTGAAGCTGTTCCTGAAATGAGCTCATAAGCTTCTTCCAGTGTTTCAGCCGAACCTGCCACTTCAATTTCAGGACTCTCATCCAATGCATTGATCAGTTCTAATCTGATAGCAGATTCGTCTTCTACTACCAGTGCTTTTAATTTATGAAATGTCATATATGAAGGTTTTTGGAAGGATAATAAGAATGCCGGTACCATATGGTGTCCCGAGCTCATCAGTGAATATATTGTCAATATACTGAATGCTGAGCTTAGTTTTGTTGTATTGATTAAGTACATCGATCAGGTCCTGCATGACGTCCGTACTGCCTTTTCTGGTGAGAACGACCTTGTCAGACTGCTGATTCTTTCTTCCAATACCGTCATCCTCCAGGTATATTTCCAGGTGCTCAGGAAAATTTTTGATGCGGGTCTTAAAGCAATTTGCAGCCTTGCGTTGACGAATACCTTTCTCGATGGCATTTTCCGTGTGTATTTGCAAAAGCATAGAGGGGATATACACGAGCTTCCAGCTATCATTATCCAGTGGAACCTCTATAGAGATATCAAACTCCATATCAAATCGTATTTGCTGAATTCCAAGGTAATTTTTTACCAGCTCCATTTCATTACCAAGTGCGTGATAGGCCTTTCCTTTGTTGGAATTATGAAATAGAATATTTACATTTTCTGCCAGTCTTTGGATGATAAGCGCTGTATCGGGATCCTTTCTGTATTTACTTTGGATCCAATGCAGAGAATTGTTGATGAAATGCGGATTGAAAAAATTAGCAAGTGCAAGTACTTTAAGCTCATCTCTCTCTCGTTTGGATTGCTCGAGCCTTACTTGTTGTTTTAATAAGGCTTGTTTGTGGCGTGAATTAGCCCATAACCATATTCCGGGGATTGTCACAATAAGAATTGCTAATAAAATCCAGAATAATGGCCGCTCCGTTAGCTGTGCAGGAATGACAAAAGCATAACCTACATTGCAGGATTCAACATTGTTTTTGTAGGCTACAATTTGTAATTTGTAGGAATCCGGAGGCAGGTACTCAAAAATGAAATTAAGATCTGTGTGGTTTAGCTTCTGCAGTATTGTATCTCCATTGGACTGTATCAGAAATATGTCAAAAATAAGATTGTCATGAAGCATTGGATTTCCGGAAGCGGTGAAGCCTATTTCAAGGTGTCGTTTATTGAGCGGGATTTTTCCTATATAATTTCCTGATAACTTAATTTCTGTATCATCTGCTTTAAAATACTCAAGCATTACAGTTGTTTCCGAAGTATCAAAAGGCAAATTATTTAGATCCAGTCTGGTTGCTCCGGTTTGGGCCCCGATCCACAAATATCCCTTACTGTCTTTCAGGACTGCATTTTGTTCAGCTTCTGATCCGTCCAGGTCTTTACCAAATTTTAGAGAAAACACTCTTGGACGTTTACCATTGTATTTTTTATCAATAAAATGAACCGCCCTTCGTGTACCGACTATAAGATATTTATCTTCATTCAATAAAAAACCAGGAGTACTCATAGGATCTCCCGGCAGTTGAAATTCTTCTGCAAAGTCAAACAGATTATTTTGTTCGATATTGAAAAGGTGGACATCTTTTAAGCAGAAAAGACCTTTTTGAGTCCCCATCCAAAGTATGTTATTTTCATCAATATTAAGGCACAATGCACCCAGCCCATTTTCAGGATAATCTTCTCTCATCCAGTTGAAAATCGTATCTTTTATTGGGTCATAAACAGCAATTCCCTGACTAGTTCGGCCCATCCATATTCTTTCGTTTTTATCCTGAGCAAGGGTAATTACATTTTGGAGTTTCAATCCTTTTTCTTTTCCAATGATTCTCAGTGAATCGATAGTAAAATTATATAGTTTTGCAATTGCGAGTCCTTCATTCAAAAGACCTAATGCTACAAAGTCATTTTTCAATGGCTGAAAAATATATCCAACGAGTGGTTTTATGTGGCCCTTTAATACAACTTCATGTGTTCTTCCCTGATTAAAACCGACAAGTCCGGATACTTCACTAAAGAAATAAAGATGTCCTGACCTGTCTTTGTAAGTCCCGGGTAATAATCCATGTAATTTAACGGGTCCACTAGATGTTTGGCTCTTCAATCTAAAACCATCATATCTTGAAAACAACATCATACTGTGATATCCGCCAAACCAAATTTGTCCCTTATTATCCTCATTTATGACATGTAATCCCTTCACCATTTCAGATCTATTTTCATTAAATGAAAGTTGGGAAGGGTCAATCTTACAAACTCCTGAGCTGGTGCATATCCATAATCTGCCAAAATGATCCCTTGTCATATTTTTCCCTATATCAGCGGGAACATCTTCCAGTATTAGTTTCGTATTTCCATAGAAGTCTGATTGATACAGATGCAGCTTCTTATCCGATATGGTTTCAAATAGGAAGTAGTATGGAATTAGTTCTTCAGAATTCACCGCAGAATTGGAATGCAGATATATTAATTTCACAAACTTTACGGGGCTATTGCTTGGAGCTATAATCTTAATCGGATTGAAAACTTCTTCTTTTACTATTATGGGTGTTCCATCTTTTAACTGAATGGAATAGCTTGAATGGCCGATAAGATTCTCCCCTTTTTTGTCACTATAAGTGTAGGAGGATGAAAAATCATTACCGCGTTTCACTTCAACAGACTCATCTGCTCTGTAAATGGTAACAATTATTTCACTTGGAGTTATATTTGAAAGATAAATGTCTTTTAAAGGTACGTCTATATCAAAATTGATGAGCTGCTTGATTTGTGGGTGAAATTGGTTGGTTTTAATATCAAACTCATGGGAAATAAAATCTTTGCCCATAACGATTGGATTCTGTGTTTCGGGGTTGAAACAAAATTTGAAATCCACTTCAAATTTGTAAGAATGCCATTCTCCTGCATTATCATATCGGATGAGGTGATTTTTGTGACTATGACTGTATAGCCAAATTCCATCCTGGTTCTCCCTTACAATAATCAAATTTAGGGGAAGGTTTAATGATTCCAAATCAAATTGCTTCCATTTTATTCCGTCAAATTTCGATAAAAAGGGCGCAGAGCTATACGCCACCCATATTTCACCATTATTAGAGCAGTAAACCTGATCAGTCTCTACAGACATCAAGCCATTCTCTACGCCATAATACTTACAATAGTGATACTGAGCACTGCTTTGTGTTAAGCCAGAGAGCCAAAGTAGAATGATCAAATATGTCTTTTGACTGATATTCAAGATTTATTTGTTTAAAAATTTGCTATTGCAATCGTAGTTTTATTCGATAATCTGCTAATTCGCCAATTTACTTTTCTGCTTTTTCCTCAACTTCTAAACTCCTAACTTTTTACCCTAGTCCGCTGTTTAATTGCAAATCGCTTTCGGCTGCTTGATTGGTTATTCTCATCGTAAATCGTATTTGGTAGCGTCTAAATTATAAAAAGCTCTTGATATATTTCACCTTCTTTCACAAAATAGATAGCAGGTGGGTATGAAATGGTGGATGGGGGGTATGAAGATGGGTAATGAGAACTGGCAGAGTGTGTTTTGAGAAGCTATGAGCGATTTTTTGAGGGAGCCATTCGCCAATATTTGTTCATTATCTTCGATGCTGTTAACGCGGTCGTGGCAAAAGAAAATGAGTTTTAACACAAAGATTCGCAAAGGTTTTTGATTTTATTTCAAGACGAGAGCTGCTTTAGTTTTTGTTACTAATGTTGAGTTTTAGAGTGCACAAAGGGATTTGTCTGTTGTCAAATATTACTCCGATCAAGCTGTATCTAAAATTGGTAAGCAACAATAGTTTGCCGTTGAATTGTGTCAACGGATCGAAGGATAAAATATGATAGGACTTCAGTCCCAGGTTCAGGCTTTCTTTTTTAAAGTTAATTGAAACATGTAGGAACATAGGGTACATAGGTTTTTACTAGTTTAGTGTTTTTGAAGGATGCACTAGATTTTACTGGCTCTATATCATACTCCCATCGGCTAAAGCCAAATACTGTCTTTTCCAGCCAACACTTCATGCCAAGCACTCTATAAATCAACATCTTCCCATTTTGAATTATCTAAATGTAAGGATTGAAGTTCAATCCAGTGCGAGATTCACCTCCGTTGGTTAAAACCAACGGCAAGCTATCTCGTGAAGTGATCCTTCTAGTTTGCCGTTGAATTGCGTCAACGGATCGAAGGATAAAATAGGAGGGACTTCAGTCCCGGATTTCACTCGAAATGATATTCAGTGAGTAATTGATCGATCAAGTCAAAAATTTTCATTAATCTCGTTCAATACTCCTGAGTTTTAACTCGGGCTAAACCAATAACAATGATTTATTTTTTGATCAATTTGCCGGTATTATAGCTACTGCGATGTTGCAAGCTGTAGAAATAGATACCACTACTCAAGCCAGCCAGATCTATGATAGTGTTTGCAAGCACTTGACTATTGAATAGTCTTTTTCCATTGATATCATACATTTGAAATTGTATTAAGGAATTTCCAGAATTGCCTTTAATGGTGATCTCATTGCTGAATGGGTTGGGGAATATATCAAACAGATTCCTTTCTGAAAGTTCATCTACTGCCCCTCCTCCTTGAAGACAATCATTTAGGTCCGGAAAATATTTGAAAACCGGAACTTCATTTTCGTATTTTTCGCACGTTAATAAAGCTAAATTAAACTGTTCATTTGTCAGATACATCAGAGAGGCATTCGGCCCAACGCCCTCGATAAATTTCAATCTTTGACTGATAAAGCCGCCGCCAAAATTGCCGCTAAATGTTATTACTCTTCTTCCATTCCAAGTAGTTACTGAATCTACAATAGCAAGATCCTCTCCTGTGTAATAAAAGAACTGAGAACTTATGTCAAAAGTATCGCCTACATTCAAATCTAAATCCATTATGAGTCTTTCTTCGCTATCATTTCGCCCATAAAACCAGGCTTTTGACCCCAAAGAATCCTCTCTCATTAATCCAACCAAATCCCTAATTGAATTATAAAAGTATACTTTTTTGTAGGTTAAATTATTCACAACACTATCTCCATCGAGCCTTAGTTCTACTCCTCCGTAAGCAGCATCAAATACTTCCATCGTTATCTTAAAATAGGTGGATGTATCCTTATAAATAGGCTGATATTGCGCTGAGAGATTAACTGTAAAAAGTAAAAAAATCGCTGCGATTGCTGTTTTCATGGATAATATTTTTATAATCAAAGTGAATTTATAAAAAAGATCCCAATTCTATTTGCAAATGTCTCCCTTTTGACCCCATTGTTGAATGAAATTGCTTCAATAAATAAAAAAAGGATCCAATCTTTCGATTGAATCCTTCTTAAAATCTGTAGCGAGAGGGGGGCACGATCCCCCGACCTTGCGATTATGAATCGCACGCTCTAACCAGCTGAGCTACCTCGCCATCGTTTCGGGTTGTGAAGATAATTTCATTTTTGATATCCGGAAAATATTCCGATTATTTTATTCAGTAATGCCCTGCACCAACAAAGCAACTTTGTTATTCAATACTTCGATAAATCCACCTGTGATCACAAATTTCATCAATTTGCCTTCACTGGTTTTTACCTCCACTGCTCCATCTACCAATGCCGATACGATAGGAGCGTGATTCTTCAATACCTGAAACTGTCCTGCCGCGCCCGGTACCTTGATCGATGTGATCTGGCCACTGAAATATTCTACGTCCGGAGTTAAAACAGATAAATGCATCTTTATTATTTATTGAAATTTAATACAATTGAATGGTTATGCATTTGCTTCAGCAAGGATCTTTTGACCTTTTGCGATAGCGTCATCGATCGTTCCTACAAGGTTGAATGCATTCTCAGGAAGGTGATCCACCTCGCCGTCCATGATCATATTGAATCCTCTGATCGTTTCCTCGATCGGAACCAATACTCCTTTCAAACCGGTGAACTGCTCAGCCACGAAGAATGGTTGAGATAAGAAGCGCTGTACTCTACGCGCTCTACCTACGACCAATTTATCTTCTTCTGAAAGCTCTTCCATACCAAGAATGGCAATGATGTCCAACAATTCGTTATATCTCTGAAGAATTCTCTTCACTCTTTGTGCACAGTTGTAATGCTCATCACCGATGATGTTCGGGTCAAGGATCCTAGATGTAGAACTCAATGGATCTACCGCAGGATAGATACCCAAAGCTGCGATCTTTCTGTCCAATACCGTCGTTGCATCCAAGTGGGCAAACGTAGTAGCCGGAGCCGGATCCGTCAAGTCATCTGCAGGTACATATACCGCTTGTACTGATGTGATCGAACCTCTTTTGGTTGAAGTAATACGCTCTTGCATGATACCCATTTCTGTAGCAAGTGTCGGTTGGTAACCTACCGCTGAAGGCATACGACCCAATAGGGCTGATACTTCAGAACCCGCTTGTGTGAAACGGAAGATATTATCAATGAAGAAAAGGATGTCTTTTCCTCCATTAGGATCACTCATGTCACCGTCACGGAAGTATTCCGCAAAGGTCAAACCTGATAAAGCTACACGTGCACGAGCTCCCGGAGGTTCGTTCATCTGACCGAATACGAAGGTAGCCTGACTGTTTTTAAGCAATTCTTTGTCCACTTTAGTCAAATCCCATCCACCTTCTTCCATAGAATGTTTGAAATCGTCGCCATATTTCACGATACCTGCCTCGATCATCTCACGAAGTAAGTCATTTCCTTCTCTTGTACGCTCTCCAACACCTGCGAAAACTGACATACCGTCATATCCCTTTGCGATGTTGTTGATCAATTCCTGGATCAAAACGG
>Ga0209812_10000993_pt1 | contig 21889 bp, 20 predicted proteins | sample JI71714BDNA_FD_187502 | JGI IMG/M metagenome (GOLD analysis project Ga0209812, IMG submission 187502) | Wastewater effluent complex algal communities from Wisconsin, to seasonally profile nutrient transformation and Carbon sequestration -... | ecosystem: Engineered > WWTP > Effluent > Algae...
TATCAACACATTGCTGATTTAGCGCGCGGTTTACTAACCACACCCATATTAGCCGCAACGCAAATCGCTCAGTTACAGCAATTATTAACCGATGACGAAAGCCAACAGGTATTGGCTTCGTTGCCAACAGAAAAAGCGCTTAGCCGTGAAGACAGCGCTTTACTCGTACAAAAACTACTTGATCGACATGGTACGGGGCGTATTTTATTTCGTAATAGTCGAAATAGTATTGAAGGCTTCCCGATCCGTTGTCCACAGCTCATCCCGCTCGCGATGCCGGATCAATACCATAATGCGCTAAAAGTACAGCGGGCTTTGAATAAAGACGCCCCACTTGCTGCAAAAATTCATGCCAATTTATTTCCAGAACAGGTATTCCAAGCGTTTGAAGGGGACAAAAGTCAATGGTGGCAATTTGATCCCCGTGTTCACTACATGGCCACACAACTCAAAAAAAACAAACATGCAAAGTTTCTGGTGATTTGTGCCAAAGCTGCGACAGCCCTCGCGCTAGAAGAAGCGCTTAGGATCACCGAAGGGATCCGCGCAGCGGTCTTTCACGAAGGCATGAGCATTCTCGAACGCGACAAGGCAGCGGCCTATTTTGCACAAGAAGAATACAGTGCACAGGTATTAATCTGTTCAGAAATTGGCAGTGAAGGCCGAAATTTTCAATTTGCCAATCACTTAGTCTTGTTTGATTTACCGCTTAACCCTGATTTGGTGGAACAACGTATCGGGCGCTTAGATCGAATAGGTCAGCAACAAGATATTCAAATCCACATTCCGTATTTCGAACATACCGCACAACAATTATTGGTAGAGTGGTATCAACAGGGATTAAATGCCTTTGCGCGCACTTGCCAAACTGGTCGTTTGATTTTTGAGCAACAAAAAAATCAGCTTGAAATATTACTTGCAGATTACCAAACGTCTGCAGAGTGCGTTGATCTTGGGGCAACGCTGATTAGCGAATGTGCCGCGCTGCAGCAACAATTACAGCAGCAACTTGAACAAGGACGAGATCAATTACTAGAACTCAATTCTAGTGGCGGCACTCGCGCGGTCCAACTTTGTGATGATGTGCGCCAAGTAGACGAAGACGTTAAGCTGCCTATGTTAATGTTTAAAGCTTGGGATTTACTGGGCGTGGCGCAGGAAGATCGCTCAGATACCAGCATCATCTTGAAACCTTCAGAACAATTACAAGCCAATTATCCTGGTTTAGATGACGAAGGTACAACGGTGACCTTTGATCGCGCGACAGCCTTGGCAGAAGAAGATATTCAATTCTTAACCTGGGATCATCCCATGGTGTCGGGCACCTTAGATATGCTTACCCATGATCAACTTGGTAACAGCGCGGTGGCATTATTAGCGAACAAAGCCCTGCCGGTAGGGAGCTTTTTTATAGAATTGATTTACATTGCCGAGGCCACTGCTCCAGCAGCGTTACAACTTGGCCGCTATCTGCCGCAAACGCCGATCCGTTTATTGTTGGATAAAACCGGTAAAAATTTAGCCGCCAAAGTCCCCTTTGATAATTTTAACCGTCAACTTAAGCCTATCGGTCGCCAAACTGCGACCAAGCTGGTAAATGCGTTACAAAATATGATCCATCCACTTCTAGCTGGTGCGGAGTTAGAGGCGTTACAGCAACTAGACGCTCTCGTTGTTCAAGCACAACAACAGATGCAGCAAGCCTTAACGGCAGATATTGAACGGCTGATTGCGCTTCGTAGGGTAAATCCGTTGGTGCGTGAAGAAGAAATTGCCCATCTGACCACGCAAAAAGATCATCTACAGACATTTTTACAAAAGGCCCGGCTAAAACTGGATGCTATCCGTTTGATTATCGTTAGCCACGATTAACAAAAATGTTGATTGATTACCAACCATCATTAACACCCTATCTAGAGGTGATTTATCAAGATCATGATATTGTGATCTTGAATAAACCGAGCGGGCTACTTTCTGTACCCGGTAAAGCAGCAGCGCATTTTGATTGCCTGCAATATCGCGTGCAGCGAGTTTGGCCAACCGCGGTTGTCGTTCATCGTTTAGATATGGCCACATCAGGTGTGATGGTGATGGCTTTGAACAAAGAAGCACAACGCCAATTGAATCGGCAATTTCAATTACGTCAAACAGCAAAACGTTACATTGCCCGGGTGGCTGGGCAAATTAACGCCGCTTTTGGTAGTATTGAATTGCCATTAATATGCGATTGGCCAAACCGTCCAAAACAAAAAGTGTGTTTTGAACATGGCAAACCCTCTTTAACGCATTTTACAGTGATCAGCCGTGACACAACAGAAACGCGCGTCGCGCTTGAGCCTGTTACAGGACGCTCACATCAACTCAGAGTGCATTTACAATTTATTGGGCACCCTATTTTAGGCGATAAGTTTTATGCTGACGCACACGCAAAACCGGCAGAGCGTTTACAATTACATGCGCAACAGCTTTCGTTATTTCATCCTCGTGAAGGAACTTGGCTGACATTTTTGGCACCTTGTCCGTTTTAATGCGAAAAGTTTTTATTTGTTAACGCAACATTCAGTTAACTCAGGTATAATCATAGGTAATTTCGCCAATTTAGAAATAATCGCTATAAATTTGTACAAAACTAATAATACTTTCACGTCAATATGGTAAACTTGCCAAAGTTTGCTAAGTTGGATGAATCTAAGGAGAAACGGATGAAACTTAAAGTAACCGCTATAGCAGTATTAGCAGCACTTCCGCTGTTAAGCACGCAAGCATTTGCCAATTCACCATCAGCACAAGATCTGGAGAAAAAAGTCTTCGGTTCTTTATTTGGTGAAGGTTACTGGACTGATGTGCGCAAGGCTGAATCAGCAATGTGGAACAATGCTGACAGTGGCTGGGGCGCAGGTTTGGAAATTGGTTATCGTGTAAACCAAACTTGGGGTGTACGTGCAGAATACGCACGTCAAAGTTTAGATTCGTTAACACAAAGCTCTCGCATTACGGGTGATCGTTTTGGTTTAGATGCCATGTATCACTTAGCGAATACCAATTTGTATTTAGTGGGTGGTTGGAAACACTTCGAGCACAACATTGCATCTGATGCATTAAACATTGGTGTGGGTTACCGTCATTTTATTAATGAAAGTGTTGCTTTATATGCTGAAGGTAACCGTTTCCGTGGCATTAGCAACGGCGATTGGAACGACGCAAGCATTAAAGCGGGTGTAACGTACATTTTTGGCGCAACACCAGCTGCGGCGCCAACGCCAGCACCACAACCAGCACCGGCTCCAGCACCAGTAGTAGTTGATTCTGATGGTGACGGCGTTCCAGATACACGCGATAAATGTCCAAATACACCAGCAACACATAAAGTTGATGCTGATGGCTGTACAATTTACACTGAGAAAGTGGATCGCGTAGGTGATGTGGATATCGAAGTACGCTTTGCATTTGACTCAGCTGTTGTGTCAGCTGATGGTCAAACTGAAGTTAACCAATTAGCTGCTTTCATGAAACGCTTCCCAGAGTCTGTTGTTGTTGTTGAAGGCCACGCGTCTAACGTTGGTAGCCCAGCTTACAACATGCGCTTATCTGAGCGTCGTGCAAAAGCTATTGCTGATCTGTTAGTTGCTCAAGGCATTGATTCTTCACGTATCACTTCACAAGGTTTTGGTGTAACACGTTTACGTGTTCAAGGTAACACCAGCGCTGCACACGCAGCTAACCAACGTATTGAAGCAAAAGTGACTGCCACAATTAAAGAACCAGTTTTACAACCAGTATTGCGTTAATCGTCATACATTGCATAAAAAAGCCGCTATCAAGCGGCTTTTTTTTTACTTTTCTCACTTCATGCCAGAAATCTATTGCCGAGAAAGATAATCGCTGTTAATTTTATCGCGCATATAAATACTCCAGGACAGAGTAATGAACTCCCTTACTTTTAAGATTTTTAGCTTACTATGTTTAGCTACGTTTGCTACTGGCTCTGTCGCCGATACTGAGCAAATGGTGCAACTCGACCATGCTGCCCACGTTTGTAATAATGAAGAAGAAACGATTAGATTGGCTGCGAACGACCACCTTCGCGAAATGGCCAAAGCTTTGGTCGAATTTAAAGCCACAAAATACTGTTTTATTATGCAGCCTTCGCAGACAGTGAAATTGCTAGAAATAAAAGGTAATTACATTAAATTCGCGCACAACAGCCAAGTTTTGTTCACCTTCATCGAACATGTTGTTGAAAAAGAGCAATTTCTATCGCAACAACGCTTATAAACTTTAGCACTGCGCTTTTCTGCCGATAACACCTTAGACTAAACACGTTATTTGCTTGAGGTTCCTGGTGGGTAAGCGATATCAATCCCTAATTCCAACGATCATTTTATATTTGGCAACGTTTCAGGCATTGGCACAAACCGCCTGGCTTGATTTACAGCGCCAAAACCCTGATTTGCAATTACAAACCTTTGAATCTGCCAATTTAACGGTTACGGTATTGAATACGCAAACTGTAACAGCAGCGCCGCGTGGGACGGTGATCATTTTACCGGATCAACAGCAACATGCATTCAGCCCACATCTAATCAACACCCTTAGACTTCACCTGCCAAACGCAGGGTGGAACCTTATCATTTTACCCGCGCCTGACACGCTGCCGGACCAAGCCGCTGAGCAAAGGCTGCAATTACAGAAAACACAATTGAGTCAACGCTGGCAACTGATTCAGCAACAAGGCAATTTACGCCCTCCCGTTATTGCTATTGCGCAAGGCGAAGTAGCTGCGGTATTACGGGCTTTACTCAGCGAAGACTTAACCAATCAACCTGCTGCTATGATCAGTTTGGGTGCCTATTTGTCTGACTATGAGCAGCATAAACAAACACTTTCGGAATATGCTAGTGTCTCGATGCCTTTTTTAGAGTTAATAACGGCTCATGATCATCCTTATGCCATGGCGACAATAGAGCAACGGATTAGCTTAGCTATACAAACCAATAATCCTTTATATCGCCAACGTTTCTTTGCAGATGCTCATCATAATGCCAGCATGCAACAGTGGTTTACTAACGAAATACTGGGTTGGTTAAAAACTAACGGTTTTTAGCGCGATGTTGTTTTACTAGCTCATAGGCAGCTTGAATGTCTTGTGTCCTGCGTTTCGCCACATCAAGCATAGCCGCAGGCACACCTTGTGCCATAAGTTTATCGGGGTGATGCTGTGACATCAATTTGCGATAGGCGCGCTTAAGCTCTTGCTCGGAAACATCGCTATGGATCCCTAAAACTTGGTATGCCGACACCACGGCAGCTGCATCATCAGCCCCTTTTGCTTGACCTTGTTGAAATCGCGATTGCGCTTGATAAGCCTGTAACAGTTGCTCTAACGCTGCGGGGGATATGTGCAAACATTGCGCGACCTGTTTTAATAAATGCCATTGTTCTGCTGCAACCTGCCCAGCAACGCAAGCAATACTTAATTGAATTTCTAAAAAAAGCTGTAAAACGTCTGGACGCTGCTTATAACGTTGATAAAACTCCGTTATTTGTGCTTGAAAAGGAAAATTAACCGCCTTTCCATCTCGAAATGCTGCCTGAGCCTCTTTTTGCTGCTGCTTATTAAGCCCAAGTTGTTGCATAAAATGGCTGGCTTGAGCGATGTGCGCTTTGGTCACCACACCTGTCGCTTTTGCAATATGCCCCATTGCTGCGAAACTGGTATACATAAAGAGGGCTTGTTCATCATCTTGACCAAACACGCCTTGCAACCCTTCCCAATGACCTAAGCGACGTTTGAACCATTGGTCAAAAAAATGTCCAAGCAGTATCCCTAATACTAAACCTGGCAGTTTAAGGAGCGCTAAACCAAACAAAGCACCAAGAATTTTTCCCCACACGTGTTTTTCTCCGTAAAACTGCAAAAACGGTGTACAACACCACAAACTGTAATACCAACCAGCGGTTTTGTTGAGTAAAGCGATGGCATCACTGGCATGACACAACAAACACAGGCACTATATCGGATTAGCAGGAATTCTAAAATTGATTTATCATAACCCTCCCGTGACATATACCGGGAAACAAATCGTAAATATGAGTATCAAGGCATGAAACAAGGTTTGAGTTTAGCAGGGTTAATCTGGGCAGCTATGAGCTCATCACAGGTACAGGCTGACCAGACCGCAATTCAGACCTGTTATCACCCGATGGTCTTACCTAAGATTTTGCAAGATCTGGATAGCACCGATCAGCGCATTCGTATCTATTCTGATCACGCTTCGTTACAAGATAGCCAGCATGCCGTGTTTTCAGGCAATGTCCAAATATTACATAAAGACACACTCTTACAAGCTCCGAATGCCCGTTACAGCCCTGAACAACAGAGCTTGGTGGCAGATGGTGGCATTGAATACTTTAGTAATGAGCTTTACGTTAGCAGTCGGTTTTTTAATGCGAATTTAGCCACAAACCAAGCAACCTTGGGGCAGGCTCAATATCAGTTTGTGGCACAAGCAGGTAGAGGTGAGGCCTCGTCATTAGTCGCGAGTGAACAAGCACTTAGATTGGAAAACGCATTATTTACGGCCTGTCCAGAGCAAGACAGTAGCTGGGCTTTACATGCAAGCAGCATTAACATCCCTGCCGATTCGGGTTGGGGCGAAGCGTATCACGCCGTTTTTAAGATTAAAGACATCCCGGTGTTTTATTTACCTTACCTCACATTTCCTGTTGATGAACAACGAAAAACAGGTGTACTGATACCGAAAATTGGCAGCTCACAACGCCGCGGTATTGATTTAGAAGTGCCTTACTATATTAACTTGGCTGAGAATTATGATCTTACGCTCTCACCACGTTATATGAGCAAAAGAGGGACGCAACTTAAATCGCAATTCCGTTACCTCACTGAGCAACACCAAGGCGTTATGCAACTTGAATATTTACCTAATGATAGCGAAAAACCCAATAATTTTGGCAGTCGTTACTTGGGGCATTTAAATCATCGTTCAGATTTTACCGAACGTTGGCGGGGTTATATTGACTTTACCGATGTCAGTGACAGTACCTACTTAACGGATCTCGGTTCTGATTATAATAATCAAAGTGATACACAGCTCTATCGTGAAGCAAGCCTAAGTTACTTTGGCGATCAGGTGCATTCACATTTAAAAGTACAAGGTTTTGAAATTCTTGGAAACTATAACCAAGCGTATCAAGCATTACCGCAACTGAGTCTGGCATCGGCAAAACCGATTGATCTCGGTAATTTGCTTCAAGCAAGCTGGTATAGTCAATATGCTCACTTTCGTAATCAACAAGCCTTTTACCATACCACAGATCGCATACATGTTGAGCCCACCCTACGCTTACCTTTTATAACGCCTGCGTTTGAGATGACGGCAGAAAGTAGCTTACTTTACACGTATTACCAACAACAAAGTCTCAGCGTGCTTACGCCTGAGCAAGCCGATATTACGCGTACCATACCCAAAGTCCGTTTACATGCCAGAGTCAATCTGGAACGGGAGTATGATTGGTTTGGTGAGCAAGCCTTGCAAACGTTTGAGCCGCAGGTGCAATATCTCTACATTCCTTATCGCGATCAAAGTGAAATCGGTTTATACGACACGACGCGCTTGCAAGACGACTATTACGGCCTGTTTCGGCAAAACCGTTTCTCAGGCTTAGATCGGGTAAACGAAGCCAATCAACTCACCTTAGGCTGGACAACGCGCTTTTACGATAACACTGAAAATGAATTATTCCGTTTTAGTCTAGGCCAAATTTTCTTTTTAAAAGAACCCGAACTGACAGACGATTTATTAACACAAGATCTCACCTCTACCGAGTCCATGTTAGCGTCTGAAATGATTTGGCATTGGTATCGTCGTTGGTATGTCAGTAGCGCCTTGCAATACGATATTGACAGTAAAAAACTGATAAAAAGTAGCGCTAGCTTGGATTATCGTGGCGATGAGAATACCCTTTTGCAATTGAACCATCGCTACAGTCGCGCGGTCTCAGGAGTGGAAATACAACAACTCGGGTTAATTGGGGCCGTACCTTTACAGCAAAACTGGCAACTCATCGCCAGTTACTATCGTGATGTGACAAATCATCGTATGATAGACGCTAATGTAGGCTTGCAATATGAATCTTGCTGCTGGGCAGTTCGCTTTGTAGCAAGGCGACAAGTTAGAGCCGATTTAGACGTGGCCATAAGCAATGTTGAGCAACTCGCGCGCTTAGACAGCGGCTTTAGTTTACAGTTTGTCTTTAAAGGTTTTGGCGATAAAGCCGGATTTGGCGTTTCCGATATGTTATCGAATGGCATTTTCAGTTATCGACGTCCATATTTACTCACTAATTAATGTAGGAATTTATGAAGTTACAGCAATTAATCTGCGTGGTTATGCTTGGTTTTGCCAGCACCGCCTTATCTGCCAACGAACGTGAAATTGACCGCGTTGCTGCTATTGTTGATAGCGGCGTGATTTTGAAAAGTGATGTTGACGAAATTGTCACGCGTGTAAAACGCAACGCCCAAGCACAAGGCCAAACCCTCCCCTCTGATCAAGCGTTACGCACTCAAGCAACAGAGCGTTTGATTATGACGAATTTGCAAGTACAAATGGCTCAGCGTATGGGCTTACAAATTAGTGATGCGCAACTTGACGATACCATTCGTAATATCGCCCAAGGCGAAAATATGACGTTAGAACAATTCCGTCAGCAAGTTACGCGAGAAGAAGGTAATTACGAGCGTTTCAGAGAAAACGTTCGCGAAGAAATCATCACAAATGAAGTAATGCGCGCAAATGTGCAACGTAGGATCTATATCAGCCCGCAAGAAGTTGAAAATTTACTAAAAATTATGGAAGAACAAGGCGCAAGTGCCGAGCAATATCAATTAGGACACATTTTAATTGCTATCCCCAGTCAAGCTACAACTGAAGAAGTAAATGAATCACGTGAGCGGGCCGAGCAAGTAATGAAATTATTGCGTGAAGGCAGTGATTTCCGTCGAATTGCTATTGCATCTTCAAGCGGAGCGAACGCACTGGAAGGCGGCGAATTAGCGTGGATGAATATTAACGAAATGCCGACACTCTTCTCTGAAGGGATCCGTGGCCGTAAAAAGGGCGATCTTGTTGGCCCGCTGCGTTCTGGCGCCGGTTTCCATATTTTGACTATTTTTGATATCCGTGGCGAAAACGTCGCAGAACTCACCGAAGTTAAAGCACGTCACATCTTGATTAAACCCTCTATCATTTTAAGTGAAGAGCGTGCCACGGCAATGTTAAGTGATATGGTTACCAAACTACGCGCAGGCGAAGCCGATTTTGCTGAATTGGCGAAACAACATTCTGAAGATCCAGGGTCTAAATTAAATGGTGGCGAATTGGGTTGGAATGAAGCAAGTATTTATGTTCCTGCGTTTCGTGACACACTTAACAGATTACAACTTGATGAATTAAGTGAACCCTTTAGAACAGAACATGGCTGGCACATTGTACAATTATTGGATCGTCGTACCGTAGATGCAACCGCTGACAAAAAACGCGATCAAGTGTATCGCATGATTTTTAATCGTCGCTTTAACGAAGAATCAGCAAGCTTCTTACGTGAATTACGTGACGATGCCTATATTGAAGTACTGGCAGATAACTAATGATCCAAAGGATTGCAATTACACCCGGTGAGCCGGCAGGTATTGGTCCGGATCTGGTTCTGGCGCTAACACGCCAGAACTGGCCAGTTGAATTGGTTATTTGTGCTAGTGCTGATTTGATGCAACAGCGCGCTGCGCAATTGGGGATAAAGGTGCAGTTTTTACCCTATGATCCTCAACAGCCTGCGCAGCCCCAGGCAGCAGGTACCTTAACACTCGCAGACTTCGCCCTAAATGAACCCGTAATTGCAGGGCAATTGAATGCTGCTAACGGGCGCTATGTGGTTGATACGTTACATGCAGCAGGTGAAAAGGTATTATCTGGCGAAGTTGCAGCTATCGTCACAGGGCCTGTACATAAAGGGATTATCAACAAAGCAGGCATTCCTTTTAGTGGGCACACCGAGTTTTTTGCTCAGCAATCAAACACGCCTTATGTTGTTATGATGCTGGCAACAGAAGGTTTACGGGTAGCATTGGCTACCACCCATATCCCGCTAGCCTATGTTGCAAAAGCCATTACTCGCGAGCGTTTAATAAAAGTAATCACCATCCTAGACCATGATTTAAAACAAAAATTTGGTATTGCTGAACCCAAAATCTATGTATGTGGTTTAAACCCTCACGCTGGAGAAGATGGGCATTTAGGCCGAGAAGAGATTGATGTGATTAGCCCAACTCTGGATGAACTTCGGGCCAGTGGCATTAACTTAGTCGGCCCACTACCTGCAGACACGTTATTTCAACCTAAATACCTTAATGCCGCAGATGCCGTCTTAGCAATGTACCACGATCAAGGTTTACCTGTGTTAAAATACAAAGGCTTTGGTCGTTCAGTCAACATCAGTTTGGGGTTACCCCTGATCCGAACCTCAGTCGACCATGGCACCGCCCTTGATTTGGCAGCAACAGGTAAAGCCGATCCTGGTAGCTTGTTTCACGCCGTTAGCCAAGCGATCCAATTAGCGCAAAGAACTCTAACCACATGACAGATAACGTACACCAAGGCCACCGTGCCAGAAAACGCTTTGGCCAAAACTTTTTACATGATCCCCATGTTATTGGCCGAATTGTTAAAGCCATCGCGCCAAAACCTACTGATTTTTTGGTCGAGATAGGCCCAGGCTTAGGTGCTTTAACCGAACCCGTTGCCGCAGCTGCTGGAAAGCTTACGGTGGTAGAACTTGACCGTGACTTAGCAGAGCGGTTACAGCAACATCCGCAGCTCGCCAGTAAGTTACAGATTTTCCAAGCTGATGCGATGAAATTTGATTTCGAGCAATTGGTACAACCGGGCCAAAAACTTAAAGTGTTTGGTAATTTGCCCTACAATATTTCAACCCCATTGTTATTTCATCTCTTTGAATTTGCCGATAGCATTGAAAATATGCACTTTATGTTGCAAAAAGAAGTGGTTGACCGCATGACCGCGCCTCACGGTAGTAAAACATACGGCCGTTTAAGTGTAATGACTCAATTTTATTGTCAGGCCATGCCGGTAGTACAAGTGGGACCAGGCGCTTTTAAACCCGCCCCTAAAGTTGATTCTGCCGTTGTCAGATTAATTCCCTTTAGCAAAGCGATGCGTGCAGATGTTGATCCTGCAATTTTAAATCGGGTATGTTTAGAAGCATTTAATCAACGTCGTAAAACGCTTCGTAATTGTTTTAGTAATTTTGCTACGGCCGAACAAATCAGTGCATTAGGCATTGATCCAACCTTACGTCCTGAGCAATTACCCGTAACCGATTTTGTCAAAATTGCGCAGTGGCTAGCAACGCAAGACGTTGCCGCTCTTGCTAATCTTCAGGATAATCTATTGCTAGAGGACAACGATGAATCTTGAGCAGTACATCAACATTTCTGTTGATAGCTTTTACTTAGGTGCCCAATCTGATCCTGCCGCACAACGTTATGTTTTCGCCTACTGTGTTAATATAACGAATAACAGCACAGAATCAGTACAACTGCTGCGCCGGTACTGGCAAATCACCGATGGTAACGGCAAACAAACTGAAGTCAGTGGCGATGGTGTAATCGGTGTTCAACCTCATTTGCAGCCCGGCGAAACTTACAGTTACACCAGCGGAGCTGTTTTTGAAACGCCACTTGGGAGTATGCAGGGGCATTATGACATGCTGTCTGCATCGCAGATCGCCTTTCAAGCGCCGATCCCGCAATTCCGTATGGCCATGCCACATATCCTAAACTGATGGCTACCTATGTTATTGGCGATTTACAAGGCTGCTTTGAACCGCTAACGCGTTTACTCAGCCATATTGCTTTTTCACCCGCGCACGATCAACTGTGGTTTTGTGGTGACTTACTTGCAAGAGGGCCTGACTCCCTCGCCTGTTTAAATTTTGTTAAAGGCTTGGGATCAGGCGCGCGGGTGGTCCTTGGCAATCACGATCTTAATTTTATAGCCAGCTACTACGGTTTTACGAAACTAAAACCTAACGATAATTTACAGCAATTACAACAGGCTCCCAATGTAAGCGAATTGGTGACATGGTTATGTGAGCAGCCTTTAATACACTACTCCAGCGATAAAAATACGCTAATGGTCCACGCTGGACTTGCCCCAGAATGGGATCTCGCGACGGCGCTAGCGGCAGCTGACGCAGTATCAGCTTGTTTGAAATCTCAACCAGAACGCTTACTCGCTGTAATGTATGGCAACAGCCCAACACAATGGTCTGACGCAACAACAGAAGCGGCACGCTGGCGTTTTACAATTAATGCCTGCACCAGAATGCGGTTTTGCCATGCTGATGGCAGCTTGGAAATGACAACAAAAACGCATCCGTCAGCCGAGCAGCAACTTATCCCATGGTATGAATTTTGGCGTAACAAAGCTCATCCACAGTATTGTTTTGGCCATTGGGCGTCATTAGACGGCTTTAGTCCAGTACCCGGCATTCATGCTCTTGATACAGGCTGTGTCTGGGGAAACAGACTAACAGCCTATTGCATTGAAACTCAACAACGCTATAGTGTAAAAGCCTAACTAAAAACAAGACGCATCTCGCTTTTTTGTCTAAGACTAAAGCATTATACTGGCTACCTGTTTTGGCTTGCCAACTTACTTTTTGGAGTCGTTATGAAGTTGACCGTTAAACTTAGAGTCATTGGTGGCTTTAGCATTATCTCGCTTTTACTTATTTTTATCGGCATCACTGCCTATTTCCAGTTAAATAGCATTAGTGAATCCACTGCAGAGGTTAACGATGTCTCGATCCCTGCATTAGAAAATAGCGCTTTAATGAAAAGCGAATTTGTTTTAATGAGCAAGATTAGTCTACAAGCGTATAACGCGGATTCTAGAGAACAGATTGCCGCATTTCGTCAACAATTTACCACCGAACAAAACGCATACCAAGCTGCAGCTGCACTGTTAGATACTGCAGTTGGAAAACAAGAGGCCTTGCGTCAGGCTACGTTACAGGTAAAAGCAGCCTACGATGCGTTCATTCCGCTGTCTAATCAACTTTTTGAACGTCTCGATACAAATCAGGCTTTGCAACGCTCAATCAATACTGGCATGAATGAACTTGAAGGGATCAGTGATGATATGGCATCACTGCTGCTCGATTTTAGTGATATCGCCAATGTGCGTAATCGCTATCCGCGCGCTTCGCAAGCTGCCACGCAAATGGAAACCGGCATTAATAGTTTGCTGAGTGTAGTCGTCGATTTAAACCGTACGTACTCGGATACAACGGCCGCCACCATTAGTAACGATATCACCTTCCGCTTGCAAGATTTACAACAACAATTATCTGTAATGCTTACAGAAGCAGCGGACAATCCTATTCCTACAGACTTGGCTGAAAAACTTAACCAAATTACGACTGCACTTACGGGCAACCAAGGGATCCCCGCATTAAAAACACAATTGATACAAGGTAAAGCTAATGCCGATCAATTGTTGCAGCAAGCAGATGAACAAACGAGTTTGGCACTAACCCGATTAAATGCCTTATTAAATCAAAGCACGAGCGCGGCGGCAGACATTCAGCAAAATAGTCGTAATAGTGTAAGTAATGCAGTAACTGCAATCGTCGTTGTGATGTTAGGCTCGATAGGTATTGCTGTCCTTATTGCCTTTTACACGGTTAGAGCTATTGTTAACCCACTTGAGAAGATTAACGCCATGCTGTCAGTTGTAGCATCGGGCGATTTAACCCAACAATTACGCGATCATAGCCAAGACGAATTAGGCGAGTTGTCACGTAATATCAATAAAGTGAATAACAGCCTGCATACTCTTATCCAAGGGATTATCGCTCGCTCTACCCAACTTGCGGCAGCGTCAGAGCAAACTTCAGCCATCACGATGCAGACAACTCACGCTATCCGTGAACAAAAATCACAGGTTACACAAGCCGCTACGGCAACGACAGAACTTAGTAGTACGGCAAAAGGGGTATTGCAAAGTTCAAATGACGCGCTGGCTGAAATAAAAAATGCCGATAAAGAAGCGGAACGTGTAAAAGGCATTTCACTTGAAAACAAAGCTACGATCATTCAGCTATCTCGTGAAGTAGAGCAAGCTTCTCTTGTTATCAATAAATTGCACAAAGACAGCGCTTCCATCGGTAGTATTTTAGATGTAATTCGCGGCATTGCTGAGCAGACGAATTTATTAGCTTTAAACGCGGCTATTGAAGCGGCGCGAGCAGGCGAGCAAGGCCGTGGCTTTGCCGTTGTCGCGGATGAAGTGCGTTCCTTAGCCAGTAAAACACAAGCATCGACCCAAGAAATACAAGCCATGATTCAAGCGCTACAAAGCGGTGCAGAGGCCGCAGTAGCCGCAATGAATAAAGGTAAAAAACAAGCCGAAGAATGCGTAACCAAAACCGAGCTGGCAACATCCGCATTGGACACCATTACCCATGCCGTGCATTTAGCCCATGACATGAGCGAGCAAATCTCGACTGCGGCGCGTGAGCAAAATCAGGTGTCTGCTGAGATTAGTGGCTTACTGGAATCGATTGTCGCCATTGCAGAGCAAACGGCCTCTGGCGCAGAACAAACGTCTGAATCAAGTCATGCGGTGGCTAAACTCGCAGATGAGTTACGCTTGTCTGTAGCCCAATTCAAAGTTTAATGTCGCACCTACCATCACCCTATCCGAAATAATAGAGGCCAGCTATGCTGGCCTCTATTATTTACTCTTTATCTATGCATGTATCACACGTAATGCTTAAATCTGCGTTACACCCGTTCTAACGTCAAAAAACGATAGGCCAAAGGATTCTCTGCAGTAACAGGAAAAAACGCATTCTCCTGCTCTTGCCAGTTCGCTTCAGCCAGATAGTCTGGAAAAAACGCATCACCGGTGGTTTCTAAACCGATTTCGGTCAAATACAGCCGTGAAGCCAAAGGCAAGCACTGTCGATAAATGTCAGCACCACCAATAATCATCACTTCGGGTACCGCAGCAACTAATTCAAGTGCAGCTTCAATACTGCTAACCCACTCTACCGGCACGTTGTCTGGTGCAGCTTGACGACTTATCACGATATTGCGACGCCCTGGCAAAGGACGCCCAATCGATTCAAAGGTTTTACGGCCCATTATGACTGGTTTGCCTAACGTAACGGCTTTAAAGTGCTTTAAATCAGCTGGTAAATGCCAAGGCATCTGATTATTCAAGCCGATCACTCTATTTGCCGCCATGGCGGCAATCATTGCAATTTGCATCAACGCACCTTAACGCTGGTAAATAACTTCAACATCGTAATCGTCGTCATCAAAATCATCATCATCGTCTAAATCGTCTTCAAGTGACGCAGCCTCTTCATGGTAATCATCCCATTTAAAGGTCACTGGATCGGCAATTTGTTCAGCGACGACTTCAGCAGGCAATTGCTCAATGTAATTTAAAATTTCTTTGGATAAACGCTCAGTATTTTCACGTGATGCCGCTGAAATTTTAAAGACTTGGCCGTCCCAATTAAGCGCTTCAGTTACCATCTGGACAATTTCATCTAGCTCGTCTTCTAGCACCAAATCCATTTTGTTAAAGACTAACCAACGTGGTTTTGCTGCAAGCTTTGCACTGTATTTATGCAACTCTTGAATAATGGTTTGTGCGTTTTCAGCGGGATCAGAGCCATCTGCAGGCAACACATCAATCACGTGTAATAACAAACGACAACGCTCTAAATGCTTTAAAAATTGGATGCCCAAACCGGCGCCTTCAGCAGCACCCTCAATTAAACCTGGGATATCGGCAATGACAAAAGAACGATGCGATTCCACCCGCACAACACCTAAATTAGGCACTAGGGTTGTAAAAGGATAATCAGCTACTTTTGGTTTAGCCGACGATACCGCACGGATCAGTGTCGATTTACCAGCATTGGGTAACCCAAGCAAACCAACATCGGCGAGTAACAGTAACTCTAACCGTAAGTTACGGATCTCACCGGGGGTTCCATTGGTTTTTTTACGGGGTGTACGGTTAGTACTGGTCGCAAAGCGCGCATTACCCAAACCATGCCAGCCGCCTTTGGCAACCATCAGCTTTTTACCGTTTACAGTAAGATCACCGATCACTTCATCGGTATCGACATCAACTGCACGCGTCCCAACCGGTACGCGCAATACTAAGTCTACACCACGTTTACCCGTACAGTTTACACTGCCGCCGTTTTCACCGCGTTCAGCTTTATGATATTTTTCAAATTGATAATCAACAAGCGTGTTAAGATTTTCATCTGCCTGTAAATATACATCTCCACCGTCCCCGCCATCACCGCCATTGGGACCGCCCTTGGAAATAAACTTTTCCCGTAAAAAACTGATAATACCATTACCGCCGTCACCGGCTTCAACGCGAATTATCGCTTCATCAACAAACTTCATTAGGTGCGTCCTGATTAACTATGAACTGACTAGACTCTACGTTAACGCTAGTATAACGCATGTCTGACAGTGGGGAAAATTTATAAAAAAACCCCGCACAGGGCGGGGTTTTTCTGAAGCCAATTAGCTTATTCGCTAACAATGCTTACATATTTGCGGTTATGCTCGCCTTTCACTTCAAACTGAACTTTACCTTCAGTTAAAGCAAATAACGTGTGGTCTTTGCCCATACCAACGTTGCTACCGGCGTGGAACTTAGTACCACGTTGACGCACGATGATGTTACCGGCTAAAACTGACTCGCCACCAAAACGCTTAACACCTAAGCGTTTCGCTTCTGAATCACGACCGTTACGCGTGCTACCTACACCTTTTTTACTTGCCATGTGTCGATACTCCTATTACGCGCTGATGCTGGTAATTTTCACTTCAGTGAACCACTGGCGGTGGCCCTGCTGTTTACGTGAATGCTTACGACGACGGAATTTAACGATTTTAATTTTATCGCCGCGGCCATGATTGACCACTTCCGCCACTACCTTGCCACCTTCAACTAAAGGTGCACCAATGTTGATTATTTCGCCGTTAGCGATCATCAACGGGGTAAATTCGATTGTTGCGCCGGTTTCTAAGTCTAGTTTTTCTAGACGAAGAGTTTGACCTTCCGTCACACGGTGCTGTTTGCCACCACTTTGGAAAACCGCGTACATAGTTAACTCCGTACAAAGCACGCCAACGCTTTTAAGTTTAAGGGGCGTGTTAATTCAATTCACAGGGCGCGAATTGTACGCAATTTCCCCCACTGTCGCAAGTACAATTATTAAAAAGATCACCTTCACGACAAAAGGATCTAGATTTCATTTTTGCCAGCACGCGCAATAGTGTAGAATTGGCCTTATTCAGACACTTAAGCAGTTATAAGCAGATGACGCTTGATGATATACAACGGCTTTCAGCAGCCGATATGACGGCCGTAAACCAGCATATTTTTTCGCAGCTTAGCTCCGACGTTGCACTAATTAACCAGTTAGGCATCTACATCGTTAATAGCGGTGGTAAACGTTTGCGGCCTCTTCTCGCCGTTCTGGCCGCACGAGCTCTGGGTTATCAAGGCGATCAACACATTAGCATTGCTGCAATTGTGGAGTTTATTCATACCTCAACATTATTGCATGATGATGTAGTTGATGAATCAACACTGCGTAGAGGTAAAGAAACCGCTAATGCGCTGTTTGGTAATCAAGCCAGCGTGCTTGTGGGTGATTTCTTATACAGCCGTTCTTTTCAGATGATGGTCTCCCTTAACAATATGCGCGTTATGCAAGTTCTTGCGGATGCCACGAATATTATTGCTGAAGGCGAAGTATTACAGCTTATGAATGTGAATGATCCCGAGACGACCGAACAAAGCTATATGCAGGTTATTTACTGCAAAACCGCTAAATTGTTTGAAGCAGCTACCCAGTTAGCTGCCGTAATTTCTGGTCAAAGCACTGATATAGAAGAGGCTATGAAAGCCTATGGTATGCACTTAGGTACTGCATTTCAGTTAATTGACGATGTATTAGATTATCAAGCAGACGCTAGCGAACTGGGTAAAAATATCGGCGACGACTTGGCTGAAGGTAAACCCACGCTGCCCTTAATTCATGCGCTAAAATATGGTAATGCTGCTCAGCAACACTTAATCCGTGAGGCCATTACCGACGGCAATGGTATGCAGCATTTGTCGGAAATTATGGCGGCTTTACATGAAACAGGCGCCTTCAGCTATACCAAGCAAATGGCGCAGCAAGAAGCATTAAAAGCCCAGCAGGCGCTCTCGTTACTACCAGAATCTGAGTATAAGGCTGCTTTAGTGGCATTAGCGGATATTGCAGTATCTAGAAGCCACTAATTAAAAACAATCGCCCACGACGTGCTAAGCACGTCTTGTTCCAGCATTTTTGTTGGCATCACAAATGCGCAGTGACTTGTACCTGTAGATGTCAAAAAGTAGATGTAAAAAATAGAGATAAAAAAGGCGCTAACGCGCCTTTTTATTACCTCAATAATAATAACTAAGACACTACAGCACCTTAGTTATTATATAAAAGAGTGATTACTGCTTATTTACGAACTCTTCACCCAGCGTAATATCGGCTTTTAGAGTGCCTAACATATCGGTCATGGCTTTTTCTTCAAACGCACTTAAAGCGCCAATTGGCAGCAGATGCTCAACACCGTTTTTGCCCAAAACAATTGGCTGCGCGAAGAAACGCGCATACTCACCGTTACCTTCTACGTAAGCGTATTCAGTAACCGTTTTACCTTGTAAACCTTTAACCAGAGACAAACAGAAACGCGCAGCGGCTTGACCCATTGACAAGGTTGCCGATCCGCCACCCGCTTTAGCCTCAACCACCTCTGTACCAGCATTTTGAATACGTACGGTTAACGCCGCAACTTCTTCGTCAGTAAAAGTAATATCAGCCACTTGCGATAATAAAGGAAGAATAGTGGTGCCGCTGTGTCCACCAATAACAGGAACATTTAATGCAGCAGGGTTTTTACCTTTTAATTCAGCAACGAAGGTTTCAGCACGGATCACGTCAAGCGTTGTTACACCGAATAGACGACGAGGATCGTAAGTGCCCGCTTTCTTGAATACTTCGGCAGCAATAGCGACAGTAGTGTTTACTGGGTTGGTGATAATGCCCACTAAAGCGTTAGGGCACTGTTCAACAATAGCCTCTGCCAGCGTTTTTACTACACCCGCATTAATATTGAATAGATCAGAACGATCCATACCCGGCTTACGCGGCATGCCCGCTGGGATCATAACGATATCAGCACCAACTAACGCTTTGTTCAAATCGTCTTTACCATAGCCCGTTACTTTCACTGCAGTTGGGATATGGCTTAAATCAACCGCTACACCAGGGGTAACAGGAGCCAGATCATATAAGGCTAAGTCTGTGCCGGCAGGTAAATCTAATTTCAATAACAGAGAGAGTGCCTGACCAATACCACCGGCAGCACCTAATACGGCAACTTTCATGATTTTCTCCAATTTTTACAGTTCAGAATGACCGCGCCAACAATACTGAAATAGCGCCCAAATTACAAATATCTTACGCCTAAAGTCTATGCTCATATCTGTCTTGTGTTATTGCCAGTTACAGCGTTGTCTAATGATGTAACGCTATTTCTCGACGTCCTATTTTACCTCAGCCACTGCATTGTTGCGTTAAATTTGTTAGTATCAGGGTATATCTCCCACATTTGAACAAAACAGATGACAAAACAAAGCCGCCAAGAAGCCTTGATCAATGCGTTTAAAGCTCTGCTAAAAATGGAGAGCTTTGGTTCACAAGGTGAAATTGTAGATGCATTAAAAAATGAAGGCTTCGACAATGTAAGCCAGTCTAAAGTCTCCAGAATGCTCAGTAAATACGGCGCGGTGCGCACGCGTAATGCTCGGCAAGAAATGGTGTATACACTGCCGCCAGAATTAGGTGTCCCAACCACCAAAAGCCCGCTGCGTCAGCTTGTGCTCGATATTGAACATAATGATGTAATGATTATTATTCGTACCAGTCCTGGTGCAGCGCAATTAATTGCCCGCTTATTAGATTCAGTTGGCAAGGCTGAAGGGGTTCTCGGGACCATTGCGGGTGACGATACCATTTTTATTGCCCCTATTAGTGTTAAAAATATCAACTTTACCTTGCAAAAAGTGACCGAACTATTTGAGAAAGTCTGACGGTATTGAGGAAAACTCACCTCGTGCTGCGGCCTCAATGTAACTTAACGAAGGCACATAAAAGGCAGCAGCTAAATCGATTCGACAAAAATCTAATAGGCTGTCGTAGCTCCGCGGCTGAGTTAATCCTAATCGGTGTTGCCATTGTTTTTTAAAGGTTTGGCTGTCAGCACTAAAACTCAGTTGCAATGATCCTTGCTGTTTTAACGTCGCAAAGGGCATATTTTGCTGTAACAAGCGTTGTAGCGTGCCCTCTGCTGTCGACTGACAACAGGCAAAATGACTGGCTTCATTAATAGCGTCGCTAGCGATAGCTTTACCATCAATTTTTCGGTATCCCATAATCTCTTCTTGTTGCGCCGTGTTTAATTGTAACCAATGCTTTTGATCCAACACTAAACGGTGAAAATGCAAGTAACTACTGCCCGCAAAACGCGTCGACTGGGCTTCATCCACCAATGCGACTTGACGGCGCAGAATGCCACGAGGATTGAAGGGAATATCTAAAAACCCAGTAAGTTGGCGACCATCCAAATAACGAAAACTGCTCAAATGCTCTACCACTTCTACGTTGGGAATAATCAGCTGATAGATTTGTTGCAACGCGATATGATTAACATCCAAACGGTCTGAACGTATGTGAATAAATAAATCGACGGTACTGTGCTGAACATCAAAATATTCTGACTGGCTTTCTGGAAACGCCTCAAAGCCATCAGGCCGGTGCCAAGGATAGAGATGATCCCAATAATGACTGCTCACCGCTACGATGCCAGTTAGCATCGCTTCAGAAAAATGTTCTGAAAGCCGTTGCAACATTTGCGGGATCCGCGCTAACTTTTGTCGTAGCATAGCCTCTTGGCCATCTAAGGCATTGCATAGCAAATAACTGCCATGTAAGTTTGCTTCAGCACAAATACCTAATTGTTCACGTGCCATGCCATTCCTTGTTGGTTAAAAGAACACATCTTAGTATAACGCTAATTCAGCGTAAGCTTAATCCCCTAAAAGTTTGTGAGACATCTCGCACAAATGATGTAGTCAGAACGTATTTTACCAGCTAAAAACACAACTGAAAAACCGCCAAGAACTTGATAATAAACAATAAAAACTCATTTCTGCAATCTTACAATCTTATGACAACGGTAAGCTTTCTCTGACACTGGATCCTAAACTACTAAAAATAGCGCATAATTATCACATCGAAGCACAACAGCTGCCCGATGGCTGAAAGGATGTTAGCTCAAGCACGGATAAGCAAACCCACAGGATTGAGGGTAGTATAAAAGGAGCTTATACAAGCATGGAACGCTTACGGACACCTTCATGAAGAAGATGGCTCTGCAGGATGAATGAGCATCAAGGGATTGCCTAGGATGGCAGTACAAAATGTTAGTAACACAAGGCTGTGTTATGAGGTTAATTGGATGACCTAGTTATGGACGGCATTTAGATGGAACACTGGTTGGAACCAGCATCAAGGATCGATAAACAGGGATTGACGTTTCTTGCTTCGCTTATGGATGGCAGCAAGTAGGGATACAACACTTAGCATGATGCTAAGAGCAAGGATATCTGGCTAGGATAGCCCACATAAC
>Ga0209812_10000996_pt1 | contig 21876 bp, 13 predicted proteins | sample JI71714BDNA_FD_187502 | JGI IMG/M metagenome (GOLD analysis project Ga0209812, IMG submission 187502) | Wastewater effluent complex algal communities from Wisconsin, to seasonally profile nutrient transformation and Carbon sequestration -... | ecosystem: Engineered > WWTP > Effluent > Algae...
CTTCGAAGCGGGACGTGCATATTACACTTCCCAGATTTTAAGTCAAGCAGCGAATTAAACGTTATTTCATTTAATTGGCTGCTTCACCTTGATAACCGCTCGCGCCATTATCACTTTCGCTTACTGCATTAAGCGCCTTTTTAAGTCACTTAACACCAGCTTGCTGCGAGGCGGCTATTTTAGTCAGTTTCATTTCGTTGTCAAGCGTCTTTTTATCAACTTTCTTTTCAACATTTCAAACCAGCATCACCACCTCACCTTCACCTTGCTTCAGTTCGCTACAACCGCTGTTTCCAGCTTTGCTTAGCTTATCTCGTCAGCACCGCGTCGGTATGGGGCGCATTATAGGGCGTTTTTAAAATGGCGCAAGCACTATTGCAAAGAAAACTTGCAAAAACGAGCTGTTCGCGCAAATAACAACCACAACGCAGTAAAAACCAACAATAAACTGCCGATTTGTGCGATCTTCCGGTGATATAAACGATAACTGACGAAACAGGTGCTACTCCAGAGCAGGTTTTAAGTTATAGCACTACAGCGAAAATGCACAAGTTTCTATTTGTTTTTTTTCACGTCTACAGTCAACGTAGAAATAATGATTTTTACGTTGACTGCCTGTGGTTAACGGCGTGTTCTACCGCATGAACATATCACAAACTGTTAAAAATCATACTTAACCGACAACTGTAGTCGATTTAAATCACCTTCTAACGCCGACTCTATCTCACGCGTGGCGTGACGGAACTCCACCCCCCAAGATAGCTTGGCAGCCGTTTGATGAATAAGGTTAAGTGCCACACTTTGGCTTGATTTAGTCAAAGAGGTGCCGGTTAAGGCGACAGGGTTGTCCATGGTTTGACCTGCGAAGATAAAACTCGACCGCAATTTGTCATTCCATTGATGTTTATAAGAGACGCTATACGCGGTTTGATCAAGCGCCTCCAACATCCCCATCGCATCCAGCACAGCATCGTTCGCTGTATTCAGACTTAAATAGCGACCGATCCCCGCGCCATGCGTCAGGCTAAAACGAATATCATCAGCGGCATTGACCAGATACTTACCCGTCAAACTTAAGCCAAAACCACGACTGGTATCGTTTTGAGTTAACGTCTCATGCGATAGCTCGCGCGCAATCGCCGCAAGCGACACTGTACCCCAGCTGCCGCTATGTGTGAATTTTGCGGTAATATCCGGCAACGCATTATCATCGGTGACCATTCGACTACCGACACCAGTATATGGTGTAACTGTGGTTTCTGGATTTTCGATCGCAACCTGCCATGGGCCGCTGCTATAGCGGATTTGCGCTTGACGCACAAACACGGTGCCATCGGTGTTGCCGACAAAATCTAAGCTATCAGGCAATGAATTCACATCCATAAAGGTTGACCATGTCTGACCGAACAACCAGCCATCGTAACTGACGAAGGCATGTCGTATTTCAGGTGCGTAACCATTACTGGTGCGCTGATCGCCAATGGTTGTCCCCATCATGTCAAACTCCAATCGCCCACTGATCTTTTTTCCATTGCCGGTGTCGGTTTCAGACGTGAAGAAAAATCGAGATTGCCGTGCGTGCATATCAAACACTGCAGATTCGGCTTTGCCACTTACCGGGGTTAACCCCGGCACATAAAAGTCTCGGCCAACGCCTGTGCCAATTTGTCCATTTGACGTGTCCGTCCATAAGGCATCGAGTTTAATATAACCGCCGAACCCGATTTCACTATCGCCCATTTTGAAACCGGCTTGGGCATGACTCGCAATAAACACACTGCTGAGCAACAATGACAAGGTAAGCCGCTTAAATTTGTGTTGACCGTTTTCTATATCGGATGTTTTCCGACCCATCGTTTGGCTCACGCCTTGGCATTGCAGTGGTAATACATGGACATGATGTTTCATAGGAACTCCGCACATAGGTTAAACACAACATTTTGTTTAAGTAGTTCGACAATCCTCACTCCAGGGTTCTGTATTGAGTCGGGATCGCAACTTTTATTGTCGTCAGCTATCTATGGCAGAGATGAACTCTTTAGCTTCGCTCGCACGTACGGCATCATCGATGTGTAACAATGTGCGGGACATGCGTCACTGTTCGTGTAACAAGCGTAAACTCTCAGCCGTGTAAATAGCCATTAGGTCAATAGCCATAGGTTTTGTGTCTTATGCATCGACTAAACGACGATAAATTCACCAATTCACTGTGATACAAGTGTTGGTATCGCTCAATTAGCCTTTAGTCGTAGTTGATGCTACGGATGAATAAATGGCAGAGCAGTTTCATGAGACATAGTTTTAACGTGCGGTTCTCACAGCATAAAATCGGTCGCTAGTGATACCAAAGGGCCGGTTGCAGATCGACGATCGACTAATGTCTAATGGTCAAATTACACCCAATCGGGTAGAACAACCAAAACAGTGATCGTACGGGGAATACAAAATGACACAGCAACAGCTTTATCCGGTGAGTGCAGCGGCACTGGCTCACACGTATCTCAACGAAGAACAGTACTTTGCCATGTATCAAGCATCGCTGGATGATCCTGAGTCGTTTTGGCAGCAACATGGTCAGCGGTTAGATTGGTCAAAACCTTTTACTAAGGTGAAAGACACCAGCTTTGAATTGGGGAATGTGCATGTAAAGTGGTTTAGTGATGGTGAACTCAATGTTAGTTATAACTGCTTAGACCGACACCTACCTCAACACGCCAATACTGTAGCCTACTACTGGGAAGGTGATGAACCCGGTACGCAAAAGGCAGTCACTTACCAGATGTTGTACGATGAAGTGTGCCAACTGGCCAATGCGATGAAAGCACTGGGTGTCGAGAAAGGCGATCGCGTCACTATATATATGCCGATGATCCCAGAAGCCGTAGTCTCACTGCTGGCCTGTGCACGTATTGGCGCTATTCACTCGGTGGTGTTTGCTGGGTTTTCACCGGATGCGTTAGGTAGCCGCATTGTCGATTGCCAATCCAAATTAGTCATTACTGCCGATCAAGCCATGCGGGGAGCGCGCATGACGGCACTAAAAGACAATACCGATCAAGCCATCGCCCATTTAGGCAAGGACAACCCGGTGCAGCACGTCATTGTGGTGAAGCATGTCGGACAGAATATTGATGAACACCCAGGTCGTGATCGTTGGTATCACGAACTTTTGGCGCAGCAACCAGCCCATTGTCCACCCACGCCGATGAATGCGGAAGACCCGCTCTTTATCCTTTATACCTCAGGCTCCACCGGCAAACCCAAAGGTGTATTACATACCACAGGCGGCTATTTGGTGTGGGCCAGTATGACGCATCAATATGTGTTTGATTACAAGCAAGGTGAAGTGTACTGGTGTGCCGCCGATATTGGGTGGGTGACGGGCCACACCTACATTGTGTATGGACCGCTCGCCAATGCGGCAACCTCCATCTTATTTGAAGGTGTCCCCACCTACCCAAGCGTCAAACGTATAGGCCAAGTGGTTGATAAATATAAAGTGAATATTTTATATACCGCACCGACCGCGATCCGCGCCCTGATGGCGCACGGCACAGCCCCCGTGGATGGCGCCTCGCTTGCTTCTCTGCGTCTTTTAGGCAGTGTCGGTGAACCCATCAACCCCGAAGCTTGGCATTGGTACTACCAACAGGTGGGTAAACAAAACTGCCAGATCGTCGATACATGGTGGCAAACGGAGACTGGCGGCACCTTAATATCGCCGCTACCTGGCGCTACGGCCCTCAAACCTGGCTCGGCCACACGGCCATTTTTTGGCGTAAAACCAGCTATCGTCGACAATGAAGGCAATTTACTCACTGGTGCTTGTGAGGGTAACCTGGTTATCCTCGATAGTTGGCCTGGCCAGATGCGTACCGTGTACGGCGACCACGACCGCTTTGAGCAAACGTACTTTTCCACCTACAAGGGGATGTATTTTACCGGAGACGGCGCCAAACGTGACGAAGACGGCTATTACTGGTTAACCGGTCGCGTCGATGATGTGCTTAATGTGTCGGGCCATCGCTTAGGTACGGCAGAGATTGAAAGCTGCTTAGTGGCACATGAAGCCATCGCCGAAGCCGCAGTGGTGGGTTATCCACACGACCTAAAAGGCCAAGGTATTTATGTCTTTGTGGCACCGCGCGTTGGCGTAGAACCCAGTGAAGAGCTCACCAAAGCCTTACGCGAGTGGGTCCGCCGCGAAATATCACCGATCGCCACGCCAGATATTGTGCAATGGGCGCCGGGATTGCCAAAAACACGCTCCGGAAAAATCATGCGCCGCATCTTACGTAAAATCGCGGCCAATGAATTTGATCAGTTAGGTGATACCTCGACGCTCGCAGATCCATCGGTGGTGGATCACTTAATTGCCCATCGGGTAAATAAATAGTCATAAGGCTGGCTATTACAGCAAGGTGTAACACCAAATCAACGCCAGCAAGAGGTTGCCTGTGTCACAGCGGGCAACACTTGCGGCTCTCGCCGACGATAATAACATCGAAGTTCGCACCTCTTGACCTGCAAAATTACAGCGTGCAAACATCAGTATTTGGTATGTGCAACATAAGCTTGCGTTCACCCATATCGAGCGGTAAGGTTAATAAAACAATCGAGTGTGGAGTACAAGGTGAGCACTTTTATCATTGCCGATGATCATCCGCTATTTCGACAAGCTCTTGTCATGTCCATCCAAGGCGCGTTGACACCCGAGCAAACCATTGAAACCGACCACTTTGATGCGACCTACCAGGCATTGCAACACTATCCTGAGGCTGACCTGTTGTTGCTCGATCTACATATGCCCGGCAACAGCGGATTTTTGGGCTTAATCCAGTTAAAACGTGATTTCCCCACCATCCCTATCGTGGTGATCTCCGCCAGCGATGATCCCGATGTTATACGCCGCGTCATGACATTTGGCGCGGCCGGGTTTATTCCAAAATCATCCCCACCGGCGCATATCGCTGCCGCGATTTCCGCGGTATTGGCTGGCGATGTGTGGCTACCGGAGGCACTCAAACACCTACTCAAGCAAGCGGCGCCCAGCCACGATTTAGATCTAGCGGCACGCATATCGCAGTTGACGCATCAACAATACAAGGTGCTTTTCTATCTGACCGAGGGGTGGCTCAATAAACAGATCGCCTATGACTTGCATATCTCAGAAGCGACGGTAAAAGCACATATGACTGCCATATTTCGCAAGCTAGGCGTCACCAACCGAACCCAAGTGGTGATCCAAGCGCAGCGCTTGCAACTTGAACCACCCAGCCCTTAGCCATTTCCTAAACCATGTATCGGTGCCCTTGCCTAGCCTCACTCATGGGGATGGGCATTAAATTCCAGCATAAAGATTTGCCAAAAGGCCAAAAATAGCGCCGCCACCAAGGGGCCAAGCACAAAGCCATTTAACCCCATTAACGCAATACCGCCGAGGGTTGAAAACAGCACTAAGTAGTCGGGTAATTTGGTGTCGCGCCCTACCAACACCGGGCGTAAAATATTGTCGGCTAAGCCGATAATGAGCGCGCCATACGCCACTAATATGGTGGCCGACACCATCTCACCGGTGGCATATAAATACAATGCCATGGGCAGCCAAACCAGTGCCGCCCCGACCGCCGGTAATAAACTTAAGAACGTCATCACCACACCCCAAAGCACTGGTGCTGGCAGATCTAACACGGCAAAAATGAGACCACCTAGCACCCCTTGCACCACCGCCACCACCAAGTTGCCTTTGACGGTGGCGCGGGTCACTTCCGCAAACTTCGCAAACAACATGCGCTCACGCACATCACCCAGCGGCAGTGCTTTAATCATCAGCTCCACCAGTTGATGACCATCTCGCAATAAAAAAAAGGCAAGGTAGAGCATTAAACAGGTATTTAAAAGAACACCCGCAGTATTTTGGCCAATCGTAAGCAGTTCTTGGGCAAGCAATCGACTCATGGTGACCGCAGCTTCCGACAACTTGGCTTTGATATTATCGGGATCCACCCCCACTTGTTGCAGCAGGGCCATGGCTTTTGGAAAGGCGGTGCGAATCGAATCAAACCAGGCCGACGGATTGATATCCCCCGATTGGATGCGCTGATACAAATGAATTCCTTCGCTAATAAAGGATGCTGCGACCGCAATTAAGGGCAGCACCACCATCAACATACAAATTAGCAGTGTTAACAATGCAACACGATTGACCTTGCCTGGTAACCATTGCAATAAACGTTGTTGTAGCGGGTAGAAAATGATGGCCAAGGCACAGGCCCAAAAAATAGCCCCCCAAAATGGCTCTAACACGAAAAAAAATGCCAGTGTGACTAAAGCCAGCAAGCCTAAGAAAAATCCTCGTTCTAAATAGATCCGTTGCATTGTTACTCCATGAAAACCATTTAAAAATGTGCGTTGACTGCGTTATGAACTCAGTTTACCTGACAGGCGTAGCGATTGAAGCGTCGAACGCAGCGCTGCAGGTTTTATTGGTTTAGCAAGATACACCAGCCCCATGGCTTTTGCCCGACTTAATACATCCGCTTCTGGCGCGGCCGTGACCAAGATAATGGGCAATGCTGGCCAGCGCAGCCAAAGTTTGGGGATAATATCAAACGCGGTCAAACCGGCCCCAAGCTGATAATCCACGATCGCCACCGCAATCTCAGCGGGGTGTGGTTCGGTTAACCACACCAGCGGATCGCTACAGCTGATGACGTTGGCAAACTGCCACTGCGAAATTAAGCTCTCCAGCGCCAGCAGATTTTGCACATCATCATCAATACACAAAATAGTCGATCTGGTGCTGGTGGGTGATGGTTCGTCGTTCGCAGCGACGGTTTGACCAGCTCCCAACGGCTCACGCATGCTCATGGTATCTGTGATCACATGGGTATCTGTGATCACATGGGCAGGGCTTAGTTCTAATGTGGTGTGTGCTAACGAACTGTGTTCCAAAGTGCTATCTTCCAAGGCGCTGTGGTTAACCCCGTCTGGCCCCTGCGAATTCGCTGCCAAGCCTGCAGCAAATAGCGCAGTGCTTTGCGGCATCACCAACGCATTGGCCTCGATCGCATGGCTAGGGATAGTGCTGCTCACTGGCATCTGCGGCAGCGTCTGCGATAGAGTCTGCGACTGCGTTTGTGCTGCCACAGATGGCAAACGGATACTAAACACAGAACCACGACCAACCACCGAACGCACCGCCAATGGATGACCCAAGCGCGATGCCATTCGCTGCACAACACCAAGCCCAAGCCCCACACCTTGTTGCCCACGCGCCGTACTATCCACCCGATAAAAATCATCAAAGATTTTCCCAAGCTCTGTGCTGGCAATGCCTGGTCCGGTATCCCACACTTGCACCATGATCACATCTGCTCGCGGGCGACAAGCGATTAAAATCCCGCCGCGCACGGTATATTTGAGCGCATTACTGATGAGATTTTGCAATATCCGTCGCACATAGGTCGGTTGCGACATCACGTGGTATGGCGCTGTACAGTGGATCCGCAGCTGTAACGATTTTTGCCGCGCCATAAAATCAAATTCACGCCCAAGTTGCTGCACCATCGCCGATACATCCACCGGCTCGCATCGTGGTGGTGCATCGTTATCATCCAGCCGCGCTATATCGAGCAGGGTCGCGATCAGCTCCTCGGTGGCTTTTAATGCATTATCCAAATGCTGCAAGGTGGTGTGCAGTAACCTCGAACCTTCCATTGCGCGGGTTGCTGTGTCTGCAGGCGCCCTATCCATCGACGCGGACGTCATAGCTTCATCAGAGCATGCGTCATCTGAGGCGCGCAGTGAAAGCTGATCAGCAATGGTGGCGGCAAATAAACGCGCGGCATTGAGCGGCTGCAAAATATCATGGCTTGCCAGCGCCAAAAACCGTGTTTTACTGGCATTGGCCAGTTCTGCCGCTTGTTTGGCCGTTTCTAAATGCTGCTCAATTTCGCGCCGAGTGGTAATTTCCGCCACTAAATCGGCATTCATACGACTAATTTGCGCCGTCCGCTCCTGCACCCACTGCTCTAAGTGCTGCTTTGCCGCCGCCAGCTCAGCAAGCGCAGTAACATATTCTGTAATGTCGGTGAAGCTGGTGACAAAACCACCTCCGGGGATAGGATTGCCACGAATTTCAATCACGCGACCATCCGGATGAAAGCGTTGAAATACATGCGGCGTACCGCGGCGCATATGCTGTAGCCGTTTCGCCACATGTTCATCGGGTGAGCCTGGGCCACATAATCCACGTTCGGCGTTAAAACGCACGATATCCGCAATCGATCGCCCGACCCGAACCATGCCCTCGGGGTAGTCAAACAACGCAAGATAGGTCTTGTTCCATGCCACTAACTGCAAATCGCGATCGACCACACTCACGCCTTGGCTTAAGTTTTCAAGGGTGGAAAATAAGATTTTTTGCGAGAATTGAATGGCTTGCCGGGTATCATCAAACAGCGTCACGACATCTTCAAACGCCAATTGCCGCCCTTCCAGCACGGCCTCCACCATGGCCGCCGCGCTGGGTGAACCTATCACCCCTGCCAGCTCACGCTCAACATGTGCAATAAAATCACTATCAGCCACATCATCAGGGAGCAGTCGCTGCTCGCGACCAAGCCGCTGCTGAAAGTCACGCAGTGAATCTTGCGTGCGTGCCGCACCAATAAACTGCTCCAGCAACGTTTGTATATCGGCGTTGCTCACTTTATAGCGACGGACAGGTTTGTCATCCGCCACCGGCATATTCGGTTTTACAAACGCCACCGCTTGCAAGCGATCGTTTAAATCGGGCTGCATCCACCATGATACAGCAACATAACAAAGTACATTTAGCCCCAACGACCACAAGACGCCATGGCTGAGTGGATCAAGGCTGCCGCCCCACGACATCCCAAATAGAGCGGTTGGGATTAACCACGCTTGTTGCCACGGACCCTGTTGTAAAATCACATCCGACACAACGCCGGCTTCGGCAAGTTGTGGCAGCATTAAACAATAAAACCACAGCACAAACCCAACCGATACACCGGCGTAAACGCCAGCCGCATGGCCTTGCCGCCAGTACAAGCCACCGATCATGGCCGGCGCAAGTTGGATGGCAAGTGCAAATGCCAACAAGCCGGTTTCCGCCAGCGGATAGCGCTTGGCAAATAAATGGTAGTAGCCAAACGCCAGCGCCATGACAAACACAATCATTAAGCGACGCACCCGTAAAATGAGCTGACTGTAATCTCCAACCGTGTGATAGTTTTTGGAGTGACGCAGCAATGCCGGCATCACCACATCGTTGCTTATCATGGTACTAAGCGCCAAGGTGGCGATAATAATCATGGACGTGGCCGCAGAAAAACCGCCGATAAACACCAACGCACTGAGTGCCTGCCAGTTTTGATGTTGCGGCAACAGCAACACAAAGGCATCAGCTTGTGACAACTGCTGCGGAAATAGCTGGATCCCAGCCACCGCAATGGGGATCACCACTAAGGTGACTATTACTAAATAGGCGCTAAACCCATGCTTTGCGCTGGCTAGATGGCTGGTTTTGCTGTTTTCGACAAAGGTGACATGAAACTGGCGGGGTAATAAAAAAATAGCCGCCATCGCCAACAGGGTTTTGGTAAAAAATCCAACAGAAAACACCGAAGAACCTTGATGCGAGGCACTGCTGTAGGCGGAGAAATCATGCAAAAGTTGCCAAGGATCATCATGTAGCCACCACATCACCGCTAGCGCCAACACCAACAAGGCTGCCAGCTTCACCACAGACTCAAAGGCAATCGCCAGCATTACACCTTGGTTTTGCTCGGTCAGGAGGATTTTGCGGGTGCCAAAAAGGATGGCAAACATGGTCATCGCGATAGCACTGTAAAACGCGGAATCGTTGTACCAGGTGTTATCCAAGGTTTCATTGGCACCTAGCAATAGCTGGAATGATGTGGCAACGGCCTTCAGCTGCAGAGCAATATAAGGGATCACCACCACCAAACACAGCAAAGCGGTTAAGGCGGCGATGGCATGCCGTTTGCCATAGCGGGCACTGATAAAATCGGTCAGCGAGGTGACATTATATTTCTTTGAGACATATAACACTTTGCGCAAAAACGGCTGGGCAAATAACCACACCAACAAGGGGCCCAGATAAATCGGTACATAGTCCCAGCCGGTATGCACCGCTGAGCCGACGGCACCATAAAAGGTCCACGAGGTGCAATACACCGCTAACGCCAGGCTATAAATGATACCGCCGTAGGGTTTGAGCCGTTGATGGTTCTGTTCGCGTTCCGCCCAACTGGCAATCGCAAATAAGCCCAAGATATATAACAGTGCTAAAAATGCAAGCCAACCTGCTGCCATGCTGATCCTCTATGGTGATCCTCTATCGCGATCCAACCTTCATCAACGTCGTTCTTCACCTAGGCTACGCCGTCAACGCTGGTCATTACACCGGTAAGCCTCGTTTTCTGCCAACGCGGCCAAACAACAATCACGGCTATTCGTCGGGGTAAGACGTAGAAATTTTATACCACGTCAGATGATAAAAATCGCGTTTTTTTCACGGGCGAAGGTGCGAAATGAGCGCTTTAAATCAATTAGTTAACTTATGTACGACTAAAGTCGGGCTAGGCGAAATAATCAACACTGCTATTGTGAAAATACGCCCAAGCCCGTGACAGGTTCGGCATCGGGTGGATTTGTGGACCTATGAACAACAATAACGAACGAGGAGACCGCTATGGCCTTTGAAAGCTCAGAGCAAGCCAAATCCTACTGGCGCGAAAACGTCAGTTTGATGCTGAAACTGCTGGCAATTTGGTTTGCCGTGTCATTTGGTGCCGGTATTTTGCTGGTTGATGTGCTGAATCAAATTCAATTTTTTGGATTTAAACTCGGTTTTTGGTTTGCACAACAAGGATCGATTTATGTGTTTGTGCTGCTCATTTTTGTCTATGTGCTGAAAATGAACCAGCTCGATCGTAAATACAACGTGCACGAAGACTAAGGAGTCGATCATGGAATTACAAACACTGACGTATCTTGTGGTCGGTCTTACCTTTGCGCTGTATATCGGTATTGCCATCTGGGCACGCGCTGGATCGACCAAAGAATTTTATGTTGCCGGCGGCGGTGTATCGCCGCTTGCCAATGGTATGGCTACCGCCGCTGACTGGATGTCTGCCGCCTCGTTTATCTCGATGGCTGGTTTGATTTCGTTTATGGGCTATGACGGCTCCGTCTATTTGATGGGGTGGACCGGTGGCTACGTGTTATTGGCACTCTGTTTAGCACCCTACTTACGCAAGTTTGGTAAATTTACCGTGCCCGACTTTATTGGCGACCGTTATTACTCGCAAACTGCACGCACGGTGGCGGTGGTGTGCGCCATTTTAATTTCTTTCGTGTATGTGGCTGGACAAATGCGCGGCGTTGGTGTGGTGTTCTCGCGCTTTTTGGAAGTAGATATCACAACAGGTGTCATTATCGGTATGGCGGTGGTGTTTTTCTATGCCGTTTTGGGCGGTATGAAAGGTATCACTTACACCCAAGTAGCTCAGTACTGCGTACTGATTTTTGCCTACCTGGTGCCTGCTGTATTTATCTCCCTGATGATTACCGGCAACGCTATTCCTCAGCTTGGTTTTGGTAGCACCATCACCGGCACCGAAACCCACTTGTTAGATAAGCTAGATGGGCTCTCCAAAGAACTTGGTTTTGCCGAATATACCTCAGGCACAAAATCAATGTTTGATGTGTTTGCCATCACCGCTGCCTTAATGGTGGGAACCGCTGGATTGCCACATGTCATTGTGCGCTTTTTCACAGTCCCCAAAGTACGTGATGCCCGGATTTCAGCAGGTTGGGCACTGATTTTCATCATGTTTTTGTATACCACAGCGCCTGCTATTGGTGCCTTTGCTCGCTACAACATGATTGATACCATCAATGGTCCTGATCAACAAGGCACCTTGGTATCGGAGAAACCCCAATGGATCCAAACGTGGGAAAAAACTGGCCTTATCAAACATGAAGATAAAAACGGTGATGGACGCATGTTCTACTCTGGCGACGCGCGTAATGAAATGACCATCGACCGCGATATTATGGTATTGGCCAACCCTGAAATTGCCAAATTACCCAATTGGGTCATTGCCTTGGTCGCCGCAGGCGCTATTGCGGCTGCGCTTTCCACCGCGGCTGGCTTATTGTTGGTGATCTCCACCTCCATCTCGCATGATTTGCTCAAACGTAATTTGATGCCCAATATCAGTGACAAAGCCGAGCTCGGTTATGCCCGCGGCGCCGCAGCGGTGGCCATTATGGTGGCGGGGTATTTGGGCATCAATCCGCCGGGGTTCGTAGCAGAAGTGGTCGCCTTTGCCTTTGGCTTAGCGGCCGCCAGCTTCTTCCCGGCCATTATCTTGGGGATCTTCCACAAGGGCATGAATAAAGAAGGTGCTATTGCGGGTATGTTGGCGGGCATGGTCTTTACCATCGGCTATATCCTCTATTTCAAAGGGATTTTCTTTGCCCCAATGGCCGAGAATAAACCAGAGAACTGGCTATTTGGCATCTCGCCAGAGGGGATCGGCACCTTGGGTATGCTGGTGAACTTTGTCGTGGCCATTGTGGTTAGCAAAATCACCGCACCAGTGCCACAACACGTACAAGATATCGTGGAGCAAATTCGCTACCCCAAAGGGGCCGGTGCAGCCGTCGACCACTAAGCGACAAACTTAGCGACAAACTTAGCAACAAACTTAGCGACGCAGTTTAACAAGATCTAGAACGCTGTTTTTAATAAAAACATTGGCCATCGCCCAAAGCTACTGCCGCGGTGATGGCCAATACCATCACGCTCTTTGGCGTGACCATGCCATACACCACGCGAGGGATGCCCGATGCATATTCAGGATGTGGTTGATTTTCTATCTTTTACCCCGCCATTTGATGATCTGCCGCCTGCCGACCGAGCGCAGCTGGCCAGCCAGGTTTCAATGCGCTACCTAAAACATGGTCAGCGGCTAGAGCATCAGCATTTAATTCTCATTCGAACGGGAGTATTTAGTCACCGTGATCTTTTTAACCACGACCAATTGCTCAGCCATGGCGATTATCATGGTGTCAGTAATTTATTAAGTGATGTGTTTGACGCCGATACCTGCATCCATTGTGAAGAAGATGGCTTAGTGCTGGAGTTATCTGCGCATGACTTTCATCAGCTTCGGCAGCAATATAAAAATTTCGATTTATTTTTCATCCGCCTGCAGCAGCGGCATCTGTACCACCATCACGCCAATACAGAGCATCATTGGTTGATGCGGGTTGCCGATTTGCCGTTACGTCCCCCCATCACCATCCATGCCACCGCCTCTATCATGGCCGCGGCGCAGCAGATGACAAGGGCCCAAGTGTCGGCCATGATGGTGGTTGCGGATGAACCTACGGATGTCACCACGACCTCAACAACAACCAACGCGCATCCGCTAGCGCCACAACCGCCTTCTGGCCAACGGCTGCAAGGTATTGTGACGGATCGTGATTTACGCCGCCGCGTCTTGGCCGCAGGTCTTGATCCGTCCAACGCCGTTGCAGAGATCATGACGCGCCACCCCTGGTGTGTGACACCCGACACCTTGTTACTCGATGCCATGCAGCTTATGAGTCAACATAATGTGCATCATTTGCCTGTGAGCCAGGGCTCCGAATTGCTGGGCATGATCACCACCACCGATCTTATTCGCAGCCAACAGGATCATCCGCTATTTCTGGTGAGCCACATTCATCGACAAGCCGACATGGCAGGGCTGCATGACTGCGCTCAACGATTACACCATGTCTGTCTGCAACTTGCGCGTGAACATACCCAAGTTCATGTGGTGCAACCCTTGCTCACCAGCTTGTTTGATGCTTTGGCACAGCGTTATTTACAACTGGCTGAGCAGCAACTTGGGCCGGCCCCGTGCTTGTACAGCTTTATTAGTTTCGGCTCACAAGCTCGGCGCGATATGCTGCCAAGTGCCGACCAAGACAATGCGTTGTTACTCGAAAAACAGCCTGATGCGCAGATGTCGGACTATTTTGCCAAGCTCAGCAGCTTGGTTTGTCAAGGCCTCGCGCAAAGCGGCCAAGTACTGTGCCAAGGTAACATTATGGCCACCAACCCAGCGCTGCGCCGATGTTTAAAAGGCTGGCTTGATCGATTTAGTCAGGCTATCGAAACGCCGACGCCGCAAGCCCTGCTTGATAGCAGTATTTTTTTTGATTGCCGCTGTATTGCCGGCAGCCAAGGCCTGTTTAATGCCATGCAGCAAGACGTATTACAGCGCTGCCAACACAACGAACTATTTTTATATCACCTCGCCGGTGCCGCCACTGCCACCATACCGCCGTTAGGTTTTTTTAAAGATTTTATCTTGGAGCGCGATGGTAAACAAAAACGTGGTTTAGATATTAAAAAACGTGGCCTTAGCCTGATCAATGATCTGGTGCGGGTGTACAGTCTGGCGCACGGCATCAGCGAGGTGAATACCTTAGCGCGCATCCAAACGCTGGCGCAGCGCCACGCTATAAGCCAAAGCCACGCTGATGATCTCACCGCGGCCTGGAGCAGTTTGGCCGAGCTGCGCTGGCAACTGCAAGCGCAATCTCTGCTAAACCAGCAAACGGTCAGTAATTTATTAGATCCGCGCCAGCTCAGCCTCATGCAGCGCCATCAACTTAAAGATGCGTTTTTATTGATCAGTTCGCAGCAAAAGCTGCTGCGCCAACGCTTTTGCCGGGAGCTTTGATGTTGAAGCCTCCGCATTGGTCCCGATTTAAAGCATGGTTTGAAGCATGGTTTGAAGCATGGTTTGAAGCATGGTTTGGAGCAGAGTTTAAAGCATGGTTAAAACCGATACGGCCACAGCACGGCCGTTGCGCTCTGCCGGATGATATAAAAACCTTGCAGCAAGGCATGCTTGGTGGCGCGCATAAACAGCGTCGATTATGGCAGTGTGAATTTGTCGCGCTAGATTTAGAAACCAGCGGGCTATCGTCACGACAGCATCATATTGTCAGTAGTGCGTCTGTGCTCATTTTGCCCAAAACTAATACACCAATTGCCGGGCTCGGCGCTGGCGACGCATTCACACAGAACATCACACAGAACTTCACTCAGAACATCACACAGAACATCACTCAGAACAAGGCGGACATAGCGCACGACTATCAGTTGAGCATTCAACTCGGCAGCGCGGCACAGCAACTGTTGCAACCACTCGATGATCACAGTGTTGGGCAAAGTGCGCTGATCCATGGCTACCATGATCGTGATTTACAGCAAGGAATAAAACGTAGCGACTACCTTCGTGCTCTACTCCAGCGCTTACAAGGCCGCGTGTTACTCTGCCACAACGCCGATATCGAGGTGGCATTTTTACAACAGGCATATGTAGCGCAGTTTGGTTATCGCTTGCCCTTGCTGGCCATCGATACCATGCGCATTGAAAAACAGCGGCTCGCACATCAACCGATGCTGAAATACGATGATCTCACCCTCAGCCGTTGCCTCGCGCGTTATCAGTTACCGCAAAGTCGCAGCCATGATGCGCTGTCTGATGCATACAGCTGTGCGCTTTTGTGGCTGGCACAAAGCGCGGGGCAATTGGATACACCACTGGCGGATTGGGCTAAATATTATCATTAAGCTGTGATCATCAAGCATGATCATCAAACTATGATCATCAACTATGATCACCAAACTAGCGACAAAATAACGCGCTAAAATAGTTCTCAACGCCGCCAGCATCCGCCGTATGGTGATGGCGGCTTAGCTACAAGCACTACAAGCACATGTAAAAGCCGCCATTAAATGACACCCATAGATTTAAAAGGTCGCTGAACCATATCGAACAAGCGCTAGAGGGCAACATCGTAACGTAAACAGCATGCTACCCCCAGCAGGCTCTGATTGACATGGCATTACGGCGACTTCGCAGCGTTATTGGTCGCCGTACTGACGCCAACCTTCATAATCCACTGGTTAACCCGTTTCTCGAGCAGATCGAGCGGCAGTGCACCACCGCCTAAAATAGTGTCGTGGAAGGCGCGAATATCGAACTTATCGCCAAGCGCCTGCTGGGCTTTCGTGCGCAACTGCTGAATTTTGATCATGCCAATTTTATAGGCGGTCGCCTGCCCTGGCCACACAAGATAACGCCGCACTTCCGACACCACTGCGCCTTCGGCAACTGGGGTTTTGGCTTTAAAGTAGTCAATGGCTTGCTGTTCGGTCCAGCCTTTGCTGTGCAAACCGGTATCGACCACCAAGCGCACCGCGCGCCACATTTCGGTAATTAAACGACCAAAATCAGCATATGGGTTTTGATAAGCCCCCATTTCTTTGGCCAGCAGTTCCGAGTACAGCGCCCAGCCTTCGGCATAGGCGGTAAACCCCGCTTGCGTGCGGAATGTCGGCACCGACGTTAGCTCTTGCGCAATCGAAATTTGCATATGATGGCCAGGGTTACCCTCATGATAGGCAATGGCTTCCATTTCATTTTTCGGCATGGCCTTCATATCCGACAAATGGGCATAATAAATGCCTGGCCGGCTACCATCTGGTGTACCTGGGTAATAATGCTGCGCCGCACCTGGCTGTTCACGAAACGCTTCCACCCGTTTTACCACTAAGGGTGCTTTGGGCAAAATCCCAAAATACTCTGGCAATTTGGCATTGATAACGGCTAAAAACGCTTCGGTATCTTTGATATAGCCTTGGCGGCCTTCATCGGTATCAGGGTAAAAAAACTGCGGATCGGTTTTAATAAAGGTGAAAAATTCGGCCAGAGTGCCTTTAAAACCAACCTTATCTTTAATGGCCAACATCTCCTGCGTTAATCGCTCAACTTCGCGCAGTCCTAACTGATGGATCTCCTCCGCGGTCATCGCCGTGGTGGTGGATTGCTGTAAACGATCATTGTAATACGCCACGCCATTGGGCTGTTTGGCGACACCGGTGGCGATAGCATCGGCATTGGGTAATTCCGCGGTTAGAAATGCCAATAATGCGGTATACGAAGGTTTAAAATGCTGCAACAGCGCTTGTTTAGCCGCAGCTTCCATGGCAGTTGCTTGCTCTGCGGTGAGCTTATTGGCCTGCACCAAGGCGGCAATTTTCGCTTTTGCATCCGCCCACAGCGGCGCATCTTTTCCGGTTTCATTAAACGGAGCACCGTCAAGCAGGTTATTGACTTGCTCGATGACACCTTCATAAGTAAACCGTGGTGGTCTGATGCCGGCAGCTACACCTTTCTCGGCGCGAGCTTGCAGCACAGTGATGGCATTGCCAATGGCGGCGATACGTTTGATGTACGCCTCCATATCGACCACCTCATCCACTTTGTGGAAATTCATCAACACTTGAGGCAGCAAGGCATGTACCCCTTGCATCTGGTTAAACACATAACCATTGATGCGAAAGGCTGCCGCTTTATTGGCTTGTTCGTATTGATAAATCCATAAATCGTATGATGTTTTTGCTTCATCATCGAGTTTTTGATAGTCAAATTTCGCTTTAAGCTCCGCCACCGTGGCCGCGAGCCAGGCCAACTGACGCTCTTCTGCGGCCTCGCTCATATCATCAATTTGATCTTGTTTATCTTTGCGGCCTAAAAACGTCATTTGCAGCGGGCTCATCTGCAGCTGTGCTTCGTATTTTTCTTCAAACCATTGGTTAAGCCGTGCGATCTCGGCGGGATCCACCGCCGTTGCGACCGCGGGCTGCGCTGCCGGATTTTGTACTGCCGCTTGTTGTCCTGCCGCCTGTGGCGTGGTGGTCGATTCAGGTGCGGGGCCACAGCCCACCAACAGACTACTGATGCCACCGACCACACCAGTGAAATAAATCGCCGCCCATAGTTTACGCGCGGTGATCGAATAAGAGGAAGGCATGGATGAGCTAACCGTCGAACTTGGCATAGGTTATTCCTTGTGAAAACATAGTAAAAAGGTGGTGCGGATCTGCACATAGTCCACGACGACAGAACATGGCCCACATGGTATAGCTCTCCGCTGTGTCATTTGCCTATTATGTGTACTCTAAAAAGATACGCAAAAACAAGGGGCTGAAGAATTTGAATGGTAAAAAGTTATGTCCAAACCATAACGGTAAAAGGCGCACGGCTGGGCGCATTCCCCTCACCATGCGGCTCTGCTATGTGCAACTAGGCTCTGCTATGTTCAACTATGTTCAACGATGCTCAGCTAGGCTCTGCTGGGCTCATAACCATCATAACGCGGTAAACAGGCATCCAAATCATCCCAATTGGCCTTGGATGACACAAAATTATGCGATATCGGCCGCTCACGAATATCGCCATCCAACACCCCCAACCGGATCCGTAGCCGATGTGGCTCCAGCTCATTACGACTAAAAATTGGCGACGCACACTGCATACAAAAATACCGATGCTTGCCAGGTGCCGCACTGTAGCTACGTAACAGCGATTGTCCTGTGAGGATCACCAGATCGTCAGTGGCCACAAAGCCATTGGTGGCATAGGCGCTGCCGGTACTTTTGCGACAGCGTGAGCAGTGGCAATGAATGATATCCGTAATAGGACCACAAAGCTGTAACGTCACTGCGCCACACAAACAACTGCCTTGATACATAAAAAATTCCTTAACATGACAAAACCTGCGCTAGAAAAGCGCTCGCCGTAAAAGTGCACGTGGTAACAGTACACGTGGTAACAGTCACATGGTAACAGTCACGTGGTAACAGTGCTCAGTAAAACTGCAGTGCTAAACCTTGTCCGCAGTGGTGTTAGCCCTGAGCAATTGCTGCATCGCTGGGTTATCATAAATGACGTATTCCGGCCTATCATGCACAAGCCGTTGGCGTTGTCGCAACCACAACTGCGTGTCTTGGACAAACGCCTGAGCCAATTCCGCCAGCAAAATATTGCCCCAAGACCTTGGTAAGATCCGCCCAAGTGCACTCATCCAACCGGGCGTGTTCTGGTTACCCACAATAATCCCTGGCCGAAATATGGCCAAGCGTTTAAAGCAAAGCGCTTGTAACGCTTGCTCTTTTTGCCCCATGACGCGTGAGTATTTCACCGCGCTCGCTGCATTGGCCCCGGCGGCTGATAATAAACAAAACTGGGCGACGCCGGCGTTACCTACACCTTGGGCGAAGGCACGCACCACCCCAACCTCCGTGGCATGCAGCTTAGCTTCGGGCATAAACAGCGTGCCACGGCCGACCCCGACACAACTGATCGCAATCACTGGCATGGCTGCGGACGTTGTCGTCCCTTGGTTAGGTAATGGATCAGTCATAAGGTCTATGGCAATCGAGGGGCAGGCAAATTTACGGGTGAGTGCGGCAACCTGCTCGGAAAAATCAGCTGCCGAGGTATCAACCCGTTGCATCTGAAGCTTGGGATGCTGCCAAACGTCGGTTTTATTTATGGTGTCTCCCGTCTTCTGGGCTATTTCATTGGCCATCGGCGCATCGGCGATCGTCGGCAGCTGGCGACACAACAGCAGCACCGCCTGACATTGCGGCGCATCCAGCAGTGCCCGCACTACGGCTTGCCCAACTTGCCCTGTACCACCGATCATCACAGCTCGATAGGTTGTTTGCATTACGCTCACCTCCACACGGATACACCCCAAGTTCAGGTCGCCGCGTTATTTTGTTCAATGACATGTTCAGGGAGCATACTGATATATAGACATGCAGCAATACAAGATAAGAGTTATAAAAAACAAGACGTAAAAAACCCGCAATAATGCGGGTTTTCATGGTTGGCAACTCTTACTTCATCGCCAGCAACATACTGTCAGGCTGCTCAAGGAACTGCTTCCAGCGGTTGGTGAAGCGTGCAATAGTGCCGCCATCAATCACGCGATGATCGCCAGACCAGCTGATCTGCATGATACTGCGCGCCACTACATGGCCTTTGGCATCGAAGCGTGGTAATTGCTGCACTTTGCCCAGCGCCACAATCGCTACCTCTGGTTTATTGATGATTGGCGTCGCCACAGTGCCGCCTAAGGCACCAATATTGGAGATGGTAATAGTGCCACCTTTTAGATCCGCGGGGCTCACACGACCATCGCGCGCCGCATCGGTTAAGCGCGTCAGATCCTTGGCAATATCAATAATGGATTTATGCTGACACCCTTTGATATTCGGTACCAACAAGCCCACTTTGGAGTCCACCGCCACGCCAATATTGTGATCGTCAAAGAACGTCAACTCAGTGACATCGGCATTGAGCTGCGAGTTCATGATCGGGTATTCCTGCAGCGCTAACGATAGTGCTTTCATGAAAAACGGCATCATGGTCAGCTTCACGCCTTGCTTGGCTAACTCATCTTTTAACCGCAGCCGCAGCGCAATTAAGTCCGTAATATCAATCTCTTCACAGTAGGTGAAATGCGGAATGGTGGATACCGATTCCATCATCTGCCGTGCCATCGCGGCGCGTATGCCTTTGATAGGCTCGGTGCGCTTGCCACCGCTGACGGCAGTCGTCGCTGTCGAGGTGCTCGTGCTGACGCTATTTGTGCTAGCACCGCTTGAAACCACACTGCTTGAACCTGCATGGCTTGAAGCCACACTGTGCGCAGCCACACCGCTAACAAAACGCTGTACATCTTCTTTGTACACACGGCCTTTGGCACCCGAGCCAGGTACTTTGCTTAAATCAACATTGAGCTCTCGAGCTAAGCGGCGTACCGCTGGGCTGGCCAAGGCTTTGCCATGGGGCACGCCTTGCGTTTGCGCGGCCGACGCTGTAGCAGATGGCGCTGTCGTTGCAGGCGCTGCATTTGCGGCTGAGTTTGCGAAGGTCGCCGCAGTTGGCGCCGCACTGACGATACCTTCCACCTCACGCTCTAGCGCAAATAAAGGCGCATGCACCTTGGCAATTTGACCTTTCGGGGTATACAAACGCACCACTTTGCCAGCATATTTCGCCGGGATCTGCACCAAGGCTTTGTCGGTCATCACATCGCACACCGGCTGATCTTCGGCAATCACATCGCCTTCTTTGACCAACCAATCAACGATTTCACACTCCACAATACCTTCACCGATATCTGGCAGGATAAAATCTTCAATCAAAAGCCCAGTCGTTCCGCTGTTGGCTATCGCCGTGGTGGAAGACGTGGCCGTCGACGCGGTCGTCGCTGCCACTTCGCTCTTAGCATCACCCTTAGCATCACCCTCGCCGTCCACCGCCATTTCAAATAACGGCGCATGCACTTTGGCGATTTCACCCTTTTGATAATACAACTTGGTCACCACACCGTTGTGCACGGCCGGGATCTGCACGAGGGCTTTATCCGTCATCACATCGCAAATCGGCTGATCTTCGACAATACGATCGCCCTCTTTTACTAGCCACTCGACCAGTTCACATTCGACAATGCCTTCACCGATATCCGGTAAAATAAAATCTTTTTTCATGCTCTGCCTCAGAACTTGACCGACGCCTTAATGGCTTCGAAGGTTTTTAGATGATCGGCCACATATTCTTTTTCCAGTGCCAACGGGTATGGTGTATCTAAACCACAGACGCGCGCAATTGGGCTTTCCAAGTGTAAGAAGCAGCGTTGTTGGATGGTGGCAGCAATTTCGCCAGCAAAACCACCGGTCAGCGGCGCTTCGTGGTTGATCACCAAGCGGCCAGTTTTCATCACCGATGTGGCAACCGTGTCCGCATCCCATGGCAAAATGCTACGCAAGTCAATGATTTCACAAGAAATACCTTCGGCTTCCGCCATATCCACGGCTTTTTGCACGATTTCCATCTGCGCACCCCACGCCAATACAGTGACGTCGTTACCGGTTTTGACCACCTCAGCTTTGCC
>Ga0209812_10001000_pt1 | contig 21835 bp, 14 predicted proteins | sample JI71714BDNA_FD_187502 | JGI IMG/M metagenome (GOLD analysis project Ga0209812, IMG submission 187502) | Wastewater effluent complex algal communities from Wisconsin, to seasonally profile nutrient transformation and Carbon sequestration -... | ecosystem: Engineered > WWTP > Effluent > Algae...
CTATTTTGGCTAGGTTTTTGCTTCATATTATAGAATGTATTATTCTAAAAATGCCATGATTCGTTTTTTTGCACTTATTTCATTCGTGTACTTTTGGGGAACTGTTACCGTCATGAGTCAATCCCAGCAACCTCCGACTCCCTATCATGCCTCGTTTCAACTAACTTACGACCGGACAACAGAGGAATATACTTTTTGGTTAGTCCCAAATTATTCGACTCCGAATCAGTTTACGACCAATCAAGAGGAGTCTAATGTAGCCGTGGGCGTTACGTTGATGGTGCCCAAAGAGTTTACGATTGAAAGCTACACCGGTTTAGTGGCCAATTGGAGTACGCTGGGTAATGAACTCAAGTTAGGCCCTGGCTTGCCAGGACAAGACTTTTGGCCTCTCGATCAAATTCCGCCCAATGTACAGTATTACAGTTTGGGCATAGGAGGATTTGGTACCTATGCTCCCTTTACCTCAGGTACGCCAATCCCTTCCTTCCGGTTTAAAGGAAATGGTTGCTTTGGCGACATCCGGATGGTTGAAAAAGAAGACCCAATCATCAAAGTCGCGCTTGATTCCCCCTATCAACTCAATATTGAAAATTATTTTCTAGGTAATTCTGCCTCCAAGGCTAATGTGCGTTTAGAAAATCATTATTTAAATAATATCAGCTTGGGTGCGAGTTGTTTCGTACAAACTGAAGTGACGGCAAGATCAGATACATTTCAGGTGGCTGCGAACAGTACCACCGCCCAATTCAACGTTTTGGCCAATGATGATAAGAACCGCCTTCCGGTGATTGTGCGCGATTCCAAATTACGGGTCTTGAGCTCTCCTGCCCATGGTAGATTATCCATCACCCAAGACAATCAAATCCAGTATCAAACGAACCTTGAAAACGTACCCTCCTTTTCGTTTCAATACGAAGTTTGTCTAGTCTCTGAACCTACTCAATGTGATACCGCTATGGTGGTTGTGCGAGGGAGTGGTCCGCCTTCCATCCGAATCCTACAATGTAATAATGAAGAAACGATTTTATCCGTTCCAGCGGAGTGGGGGGATGTGAATTGGTTTCGAAATGATTTTTATGTAGCTTTTGGACCAACCCTCACAGTCCGCGAATCAGGGCAATACTCGGTCCAATCTCCCAACCAAACCTGTCCAGCGGATGGATGTTTGCAAATTATTGTGATCACTGAAGTATGTTGTCCCGATATCATCCGAATTCCGACACAAGCTCGGAAAGTCAGACGGCGGTAAAACAAAAAAGACGCCGAAGCGTCTTTTCTACTGATTAGACCTCTTCCGCCCACTTCATTCGGTCATTGGCCGAAAATTTCCACGGCGCCATGTTGGTCTCCAAGTTCTGAAACATCATGTTCCAAGATTGCGGCGCTTGACTTTCCTCCATTACCTGATAGCGACGAAGTTGTACGATGATATCCAATGGATTAATCAAAATAGGACAAGCTTCCACACAGGCTTGACATGTCGTACAAGCTAATAATTCTTCCTGTGAAATATAATCACCCAATAAGTTTTTATCGTCTTTATGGTCGAAACCATGCGCCATCCATCCTTTCTGAATGTCCTCCAGGCGATCGCGGGTGTCCATCATAATTTTACGCGGGGAGAGGGACTTGCCTGTCATATTTGCTGGACAAGAAGAGGTACAGCGCCCACATTCTGTACACGAATACGCATCCAATAAGTTCTTCCAGCTTAAATCCGCCACATCTTTTGCTCCAAATCGCCCGGTCTCAGCAGGGGTGCCAGCGTCTGATTCCAACCCAAGCATAATTTTAACCTCTTTCGTAACGGCTGGCATATTGGTCATCGTTCCTTTGGGGGTTAAATTGGCAAAATAGGTGTTGGGGAAAGCCAAGGCAATGTGCAAATGCTTGGAGTGCGTCACGTAAATAGAAAATGCAAAAATACCCAAAATATGCAACCACCATGCCACCCGCTCATAGGCAACCAACGCCTCGGTGGACCATGTGGTAAATAAAGGCATAAGCCACTGACTAATCCATAAATTTCCGGTCAAAACCTCAGCATAATGTCCTTCTCCACGAAGTTGTAAAATGCGATCGGTGGCATTCATCGATAAAAAAGCCCACATGAGGACAATTTCAACTCCCAGAATGATGAGAGCATCGCGGGTTGGCCAAGATTTCATTTCCCGGTGTTGATCGGCTTGAAATCGATCAACTTTAGTGACTAATCGGCGGGTGATAAAGACCACACAGGCCAGAATGACGGCAAATGCGAGTACCTCAAAAAAGGAAATCAAGACAGGATAAAACCCACCCAAAAGGGGCGCCAAAATACGGTGGGTACCAAAAAGTCCGTCCAACAAGATTTCTACAATTTCAATATTGATGAGAATAAACCCAGCATATACAATGAAATGGAGAATTCCGACCAAAGGGCGATCAAACATCTTCTTTTGTCCAAAGGCAATCCGAAGCATCGTTTGCCAACGCAAAGCCGGCTGGTCGGTCCGGTCTTCCGCCCGCCCCAATTGAATGGTCTTTTTGATCATTAAAATACGACGCCCGACCCAATACCCGGTGATGCCCAGTGCCGTAAGAAAAAATAAAGGTCCTAATAATGATGCCATAGCTAAATCTCTAAAAGGTTGTAAATGAAGTTTTTGAAAAATAAATTAAAAAAAATTAGGGTTTACTATTGCTTTTGCAAAAATGATTGCTGTACTTTGCAGTCCCTTCGGTGATGTAGCTCAGTTGGTAGAGCAAAGGACTGAAAATCCTTGTGTCGGCGGTTCGATTCCGTCCATCACCACAACCACGCAATTTGCGTGGTTTTTTTTTGCCCAGCCTCGCTGATGTTTGACCTAAATAGTATGCTTGCATAACATTGCAAAGATAGTAGTTGGCTTGAATAATGCAAATAATCCTTAGAATTAATGCATAGTTTAGAGAGAGGAGTGTGGGTCACATTTAATTATGAATGATGAATGATGAATGATGGGGTTTTTTTTGCGATGAGCGGGCGAATGATTTAGTGGTAATTGCTATATCTTTAATTTGGATATAAATTTTAATTAAAGTAATTCATAATTCAACACCGTTTAGTTTAGCCCAAAGACCGATAAATCACTTCTTCAATCAGACCCAAAATCGTTCAGTACCCCTACCCCGATGGGGTACTATATTTATAGAAAATAGATCCCCCAAGATCCATCCCCCCGTTAGAGACGTAGCATTGCTACGTCTCTAACGGGGGAGGAAAATTCAGACAGAGTTTCCTCGCTTCGCTCGGAATGACGATACACTCTCTCAAAAAGAGCGAAGGATGGTAGTCATTCCGACTGAAAGGAGGAATCTTTTTCTAATCGGGTCGGAGTTTCCTCGCTTCGCTCGGAATGACGCACGAATTTATTCATTAATAGTTTCTATAATTACTATTTAAATATAAATGTTAATTAAAATAATTCATAATTCATAATTCATAATTCATAATTCATAATTCAATTCATAACCTCACCACCTATCACCCAACCTGCATCAGAACTTGGACAAGCTCCTCAATATGTTCTTCTTGTGTGTTGAAATTTGTCAAACAAGCGCGTAAGCTGTATGTTCCATCAATAGGGTACGCTGAAATCCAAACCTTCCCCGACGAAATGGCCTCTTGGGCCGCCTGTATGCCGCGGTCTTTTGTCCAATGAGGGCGTTTAAAACATACCACGGGTAAGTCCGTCGGATTGCTGATTTCCCATCCTGTAGCCTGTAATCTTTCCCTGAGGAAGTTTCCGAGCTGAATATGTTGTTCGATCAATTCGGCTAGGCCTTCATCGCCATATATTTGCCAGGCCAAATAGATCCGAAATCCAAGAAATCGTCTGGACCACGGGAGTGAATGGGCAAAAGGATCGGGCTGTCCTGCTCCTTCTTTGGGCATATATTCGGCTGAGATTCGAAATGTATGCCCTAGAATAGCCGGATGACGCGTCAACCAGACACTGGTTCCCATCGGGACAGACCACCACTTATGGGCATCAAACGTGATGGAGTCGGCTAATTCGATCCCCTTTAACCACTTTTTGTACGTTGGATGAATAATCAGGCCACCTCCCCACGCCGCGTCGGCATGAAGCCAACACCCGTGTTCCTGGGCAACTGCATGAATCTCCGAGATAGGATCAATCACCCCGGTACCTGTGGTTCCCAAGGTGGCCACGACCATAAAAGGGGTATATCCAGCGGCAACATCCGCCTCAAGCATGGCTTTGAGGGCTTGAACATCCATTTTGAGGTCTCGTGTAGGGACATTCCGAACCGCCGCCCGACCAATGCCTGTGCAGGCGGCTGATTTCAAGATAGAATGATGACTTTCCTCCGAGGTATAGAGCACCGGGTTGCCCGATACGCCAACAGTCCCAAAATCTGGAAATTTGGCATTCAACGCACATAAAACCGCCGTCAGGTTGGCTTCTTGTCCGCCACTGGCTATGGTGCCATCCGTTTGTGTATAGCCAAAATGTGTTCCCAATCTTTGAATAACCTCCCGCTCGATCTCATTGGCCCAAGGCGCATGGCTCCAGGCGGCGAGTTGTGGGTTGAACGCTGCCAAAAGGGCGTCGGCCAGAATGCCTGCAAAAGATCCTTTTGGATTAAATAAACCAAAATAGGCCGGATGCCCCGTTTGCACAATGTAACGCGACAAGCCCTCTACGACATGGTCAAGTACCTGCTGAGGTTGGCCCTTCCATGTTTCGCCTGAGGCAATGAATTGTCGAATAGCGTGCACATCCAATATCGGCGCAACAGGTCCTGAGCTAACCTGTTGGTTCCATTGCTCGATGTGTTGTATTAGGTGATGCCATAAATCGGCACGCTGTTTGGGTGTAAAATCCATCAATTTAGGGGTTAAAAGATCAGCTTCCTGTCAAAAAAACTGTGATAGGACACAAAATTTGGCATGGAATGACGATTTATTTTAATACTTTCGAGGTCAAACACAATCCACATGAAAATTAGACCTTCTTTGCTTGTTGTCCAAAATAATTCTTTTCTCGTGATGCAATATACGTACGAGGGGGGCGTCCGGTGGAACCTTCCGGGTGGAAATCTTGAGTTTGGCGAGGCCGTTGTTCCCGCTTTGCAACGCGAGTGGCAGGAAGAATTGGGTGTTGTGGTCGAGGTGGGCGAGCTGCTGGTGGTAGGCGAGACCGATCGCAATGGGCAACGATCTCTCCACATGGTATTCCAAGGCACAATTACCCAGGGTACACCAACCATTCAGCCTGAAGAAACATCGGCAGATGCAGTCGCTTGGCTTCCTTGTGAAGATGTAGCCAAGATCCCGTTGTACCCGGCGATTCAGTTGTGGTTAGCCGATTACTGGGAAGGCAGAAATCCCCCGACGTATGCCGGAGAATTGCCGCAAGTTTGGTTGTAATTACCGCCGTTTGAGTGGCTTAGTAGCCGGTTTTCTAGCCTTGGGTTTTGGGGTAAATTTTTTCTTCTTTTCGTGAAATGCCCCTAGGAAAGTTGGATCGTCTTTTTTGCGTTGATTGTCAATTTCTTTCAGCATTTCCTGTTGCTCATCGAATGGTGTTTCGGTGGGAATGACTTCGGGTGGAAAAGGTGCCTCTGGAATTTCCATTTGAATGATTTTTTCTATTTTCTTCAAATGGTATTCCTCGGCCATGGTCACGAATGTAATGGCAGTGCCCGAAAGCGTGGCCCGACCCGTCCGCCCAATTCGGTGTACATAATCTTCGTAAATTAAAGGTACATCGAAATTAATCACATGCGAGACCCCGCGTACGTCAATACCCCGCGCGGCAACGTCTGTTGAGACAAGGACTTCCAATTCCCCGGATTTAAACGCCTCCATGGCATTAATCCGGGTATTTTGACCTTTATTGGCATGAATGACCCGGATTTTTCCTGCGCCCACTACTTTTCGTTCCAAAAAGTGAAAAACATTGTCAGCCATGGTTTTGGAGCGGGTAAATATCAAGGCACGTTCGGGCTTTTCTGTATCAAAGATATACGCCAGCAAATTGATTTTCGTCCGGAAATTAGGAACACGATAAAGCGATTGTGTGATGGTCTCAGCGGTCGTCGCTTGTGGAGTTACCTCAATTTTGACAGGAGCCTCTAAGAACTCCTCAGATAATACCTCGACTTTGGGTGGAAAAGTGGCCGAAAACAAAAGATTCTTCCGTTTCCGTGGAATGACTTCCAAAATTTTCCGGATTTGGGGAAAAAATCCCATGTCCATCATCTTATCCGCTTCATCTAAGATCATGTATTGCAAACTCTTAGGAATGATGATACCCCGGCTATATAAATCAGTGAATCGGCCAGGGGTAGCCAAGATAATATCAACGCCTTTTTCTATTGCTTCAATCTGGGGCTTGGGGCCAAGCCCCCCATAGACTGCTACCGAACGAATGTCGGTATATTTGCCTAATTTGAGTAATTCGGCATGGATTTGCATCACCAATTCCCGGGTGGGGGCTAAAATCAAACAACGGGCATGCATACCTTGGGCGTATTTGATTTTCATCAACAAGGGTAATAAATAGGCAGCGGTCTTCCCAGTTCCGGTTTGTGCAATGCCTAGTACATCATGCCCTTGTAAAATAAGGGGAATAGCCTGGGCTTGAATTTGCGTAGGTTCGGTGTACCCTTGTTCTTCAATGGCTGTTAAAAGCTGCTTATTTAGCGTGAAGTCGGAGAATGATGTCATGTGTTGAGAAAAAATGAGACTTTTGAATCGTCTGTTCGTATAACCTAGGAAGAAGTAAAGTCCCGAATATTTATGGCCAACTGGCGTTAATATTAGGATTTGTTTTTATTTTTGCTTCTAGCGTTACAAAATTACACAATTTTGAGCATTTAACCGTTTTTCCGAGGAATTGTCCCTTGTAAAACTCACCAAACGTTTTTAACCACTATCCACAATGAGGAGGATTTTATTTGTTACCGCCGTTTTATTTACTCTTTCTTGGGGGCAGGCGCAAGCACAGTCAGACACCTGTCGCGTATGTAAACCTTATCCCTGGGAAGTAGGTCTACCGATTGGTTTGAACCAATACTTCGGCGACATGCACTGCAGCAGGCCTTACGCCTCGGCCAACAGCCTTCTGACGGGTATTTTTCTTCGTCGTCATTTGAATGATTATGTAGCTCTTCGTCCTCAAATTTTAGTAGGACGCATTGCGGGAAATGACCTTGATGCCCCAGATGGACGTTGGGATTACCGCCGATTGAAATTCTCTTCTCCTTTTGTTGAAACTGCGTTGATTGGGGAATTGTATCCCTTCAGAGAACGTAAATATTCCTGTGATGGCGTTTTTAAGAAAACATTGACGCCTTATTTGTTTGGAGGGGTTGGTTTATTGTACACCAATCCAACCGTGACCATTCAGCCGGGGGCTACAGCACCTCCCTTGCAACGTGATTTGGATGCCGATGTTGAAAATTTACGAAAATGGGGCGTTGTATTGCCTTTTGGATTGGGTTTGAAATATAATGTAGCGGAACGCTGGACGATTGGTGCCGAGGCAGGCTACCGGGTGGCGTTTACAGATTACATCGATGGGGTTAGTTTAGCAGGAAATAATGGGCGAAATGACGGTTATTTCCTAGGTCAAGTGATGGTGTCCTATCGCTTTGGTTCCAAAGATTCAGACAAAGATGGGGTAGTGGACACCTGTGATGAATGTCCCAATGAGCCCGGTTTACGTAAATTCCAAGGTTGTCCAGATCGTGATAACGACGGCACACCCGATAAATATGATCCATGTCCGGATGTGCCCGGTCCTATTGCGCTTAAAGGTTGCCCAGATACAGACGGTGATGGTATTCCAGATAAAGATGATGAGTGTCCAACGGTTGCTGGCTTAGCTTCTTTGAAAGGTTGTCCAGACCGGGATGGCGATGGTGTTGCGGACAAAGACGATGCATGTCCTGATGTTCCAGGTAAAAAGGAATTGAAAGGTTGTCCAGATACGGATGGTGATGGTATTCCAGATCAAGACGATGCCTGTCCGAACGAAGCCGGCTTAGCCAAAAACAATGGTTGCCCAGATACGGATGGTGACGGCATTATTGATAAAGAGGATGATTGCCCTCAAGTGGCTGGATTAGCAAGTCTAAAAGGCTGTCCAGATCGCGATGGGGATGGTTTGGCAGATCATTTGGATGCTTGTCCAGACGAAGCTGGTCCAATTTCGAACAATGGTTGTCCAGATGTCTGTAACTGTACAGGATCTATTTTCGAAATTCCAACCAACGAAACCCCTAAAGTATTAACGCAATTGGGGACAAATCCGGAGTTTGGTTACTCAGCCAATTTGACGCCAGCGCAATTCTTAACCAAATTGAAGAAAGCATACGCGGCCTCGGCGGGTAATAAGAAGTTCTTGGACGAGTTGTTCAAAGGAATGGGCTACACCGGGTTTGCTGAGGTAAAAGCAGCCGACATTTCCAACGCGACCATTCCGTACGGTTCTGTAGGAAATATCGGGTTCTCAAAACAACACAAATCGCAATACAGTACCTTGAATCTCAAGCCGGTCGATCAAGCGGCCTTCAAGTTTGCTTCGAAAAACGGGTGTGATATTTACTTCATGAAGACGTGTGGTAACCACTTTTACTTCTGTCCTAAGAAGTAAGTGGTAGCAAAATAAAAAAATCGGGTCGATGGAATTTTCCACCGACCCGATTTTTTTATTCAAATGCAAATTGGGAAACCACATCAAGGCCAAGAACAGATGCCCTGAGACACGCGCCTTTTGCCAATGAATTTTACAACAAAAAGCGCGGGTTCAAAGGGGTTTAATATTTTTGGGGATCGGCTTCTTTCATGATTTCCCAAGCCTTGTGCACGATAGTTTCGACATTGGGTTTAGAGAAATAATCCCCATCAGAGCTATAGGCAGGCCGGTGCGCTTGGGCCGAGATCGTAGCTGGGGCACTGTCCAACCACCGATATGCGCCTTGTTCTTCTACGACCTGCTGCATCATATAAGCCGAAGCTCCACCGGGCATATCTTCATCGGCAAAAATCACCCGATTGGTTTTTTGAATGGATTTGACAATGAAATGATGAACGTCAAATGGAAGTAAAGTTTGTACATCAATGACTTCCAAGGAAATACCGAGGAATTGGTGCAATTGTTCGGCGGCTTCCAACGCAATGCGGCACATAGAACCGTAGGTCACCAGCGTGATGTCGGTACCTTCTCGAATAATCTCCGGAACACCTAGCGGCACATGCACGTCGACCAGATTCTCAGGCATTTTTTCTTTGACACGATACCCATTTAAGCATTCGATAACGAGCGCGGGATCATCTCCTTTGAGTAAGGTGTTGTACATACCCGCTGCTTGGACGAAGTTGCGGGGGACACAAACGTGCATACCGCGTAAGGCATGGATCATAACGCCCATGTGGGAGCCTGAATGCCAGATGCCCTCTAGGCGATGGCCTCGCGTTCTCACAATCAACGGGGCGGCCTGTTTTCCGACCGTGCGGTAGCGAAGACAGGCGAGATCATCGGTTAATGAAGGAAGAGCGTAATAAATATAGTCAAAATATTGAATTTCCACGATTGGACGGAGGCCCCGCATCGCTGCGCCAATACCCTGTCCAATGATTGTCGTTTCCCGAATACCGGTATCTGTTATGCGGAGTTCCCCGTACTTGTCTTGTAACCCAGCAAAGCCTTGATTGACATCACCAATTTTACCAACATCTTCACCCAATGCAAAGACAAGCGGGTTGGTTTTGAACAGATGATCAAAAAAAGTGTTGATGACCTCCCGTCCCTCAGCTAGTCGGGCATTGGGTGAAAATTGAGCGGCCACAGCCGGCACATGCCTTGGGGAAGTAGGGTATTCGCTATACAAATGCGAACTGTAGCGTTCGGCATTGATTGCTGTGATCGATTGAATCCAGGCTTGTAGTTTTTGTCGGGCAGGGGTATTGTCTTGTCGGGTCAAATACAGAATTTTTTGGCCGAGTGAGATGACATCCCGTCGTAACGCTTGGGGATTTTGTTCCACGGACTTGACCCACTCTTGCGCCTGAGGATGCGCCTGAACAAGCGGTTTGATTAAAGCAAGACCCTCTTTGTTTTCCCGATCAATACTGCCTCTGAATTCTTGCCACGCGGCATTTCGTGCTTTTTTAGCTACTTCTTTTGCCTCATTTTCGATTTCTTGCAGTTCGCTTTCCTCTGCGAGTTCTTGCGTCAAGATCCAATTTCGGAACCGGAGGTTGGCGTCATGGGACTCCTCCCATTGAAGTCTTTCCGCTGATTTATAGCGTTCGTGTGAACCTGAGGCGGAATGGCCCTGCGGTTGCGTGAGCTCTTCGACGTGAACTAGGACAGGTATATGGTGATCGCGTGCGGCGATGGCAGCTTTACGGTAGGCTTGGAGTAGAGCAGGGTAGTCCCAACCTTTGACTTTAATGATCTCCAGGCCATTGGTGTCTTCTTCTTTTTGGAAACCTGCAAGCGCTTCTGAAATGGAGGATTTGGTCGTTTGGTAGGAGATAGGAACAGAAATGCCGTAGCCATCATCCCATACAGAAAAAATGACGGGTATTTGCAAAACACCCGCCGCGTTGATACTTTCGAAGAACATCCCTTGGGAGGTAGAAGCGTCTCCGATGGTTAAAAAGCAGACCTCATTTCCGTTTTTTGAAAATTGACTCAGGTGGTGTAGGTCTTTATTTTGACGGTAGAGTTTCGAGGCATACCCAATACCAATACCACGGGGCATTTGCCCAGCGGTAGAAGACACGTCCATGATGTGGTTTTGCATCTCCGTTTGGGGGAGCCATTGCCCTTGGTCGTCTACCCAAGTATTGCCGTAGTGTCCATTCATTGATCGACCTCCAGAGAAAGGATCATGTCCGGCTTCGGCATCCGCATACAGTTGCGCGTAAAACTGCTGCCAGGTCAGACCACCGACAGCGGCGACGAAAGTTTGGTCACGGTAGTACCCAGACCGAAAGTCACCAGGTCGAAAAACTTTGGCCATAGCAATTTGGGCGATTTCCTTTCCGTCACCAAAAATGCCGAATTTAGCACGACCCATGAAGACATCCTTTCGCCCAAGTAAACTTACTTCGCGGCTCTCACAGGCCAATCGGTAATCGGCCAACACTTCCTCACGGGTAATGTGTACATCCGATGCGATACGTTGTTTGGTTATTGCCATAGCGTCTTATCTAGATGCATTGTCAGGCTGTTTTTGTAAAAATTACTTAGCATGACAACTTTTTTTGTAAAGTTACAATGTAAAATTTGATTTTTCAAATAACGAGCTGTTCAGGAGTATTGTTAACAGGGTGTTAATGAATTGCTTGAAACCTAAAAAAAGATTTCCTTTGTATTGGAAATGTTCCTTAATTCGATTTAAAATTATAAAAACCTGTTCACAATTTTATGAGAAATTTATTTTTAACCCTCGTAGGTGTTTTGGCGATTTCGGTAGCAGCTTCTGCTCAAGGTAAGTTGGAGTTTGGTAAAATGGTGCATGACTTCGGTAAGTTAAACGAAGGGCCGATTGCAACCTACACGTTTGAAGTAAAAAACACAGGAAACGCCCCCGTTATTTTATCTAATGTACAGGCGTCTTGTGGCTGTACCACACCGGAGTGGAAAAAAGAACCCGTTATGCCAGGAGCCAAAACCACCATTAAAGTGGGTTATAGTACACAAGGACGTCCAGGCGCTTTCAACAAAACCATCACGGTTATGAGCAACGCTGAAAATGCACGGGAAGTTTTGACCATCAAAGGAACAGTAGAGACAAAGCCCGGAGCTTAAAAGACTTTACTATTCAGGACAAAAAGGGGAATCCAGCCGGATTCCCCTTTTTGTATTTAGGTAAGCAAATGCTTTACGAAATAATACGGCCATCTTCCATGACAATGATTCTTTTTGACTTTTCTGCGAAGTTTTGATCGTGTGTCACCACGAGTAGCGTTTTATTGAAACTTTGAACGAGTTCATTGAAAATCTCAAATACATTATCTGTGTTTTTGCTATCTAAATTCCCCGTGGGTTCATCGCACATCAGGATCAACGGATCATTTATCATAGCTCTGGCGATGGCCACGCGTTGCTTTTCGCCTCCCGATATTTGGTTGGCCTTTTTATTAGCCAAATGCTGAATTCCAAATTTGGTTAACAACGCGTATGCATCGTGCTCCAATTGTTGTTCAGGAACTCTATTGGCTTTAAACCCCGGTAGCATGACATTCTTCAACACGCTAAATTCATTCAACAAATAATGGAACTGGAAAACAAATCCAATTTTTTCGTTCCTCACAGCTGCTAGTTCGGCATCTGACTTTTCGGACATGGACTCGTTATCGATCCTTAATTCACCGCTATATGCCGTATCCATGGTCGATAAGATATAGAGTAATGTCGATTTGCCACATCCAGATTTTCCGGTTACCGATACAAATTCCCCTTGGTTGATCGAAAACGTAAGCTCTTTGAGAACATCAATTTTGATGGGGTCATGGAAGGATTTTGAGATTGCCTTAGCCTCCAAAGCGAGTTTATTTTCCATATTATTTACCTCGTATGATGTCAACTGGGTCTAGTACACTGGCTTTTCGGGAAGGAAACCAACCCGCAAAATAAGTAGTGGCCAAAGCAAAAATGACGGCAATGGTGTAGTACTGAATTCCATAATCGATGGGATAGGTATCGACGGATGGCAGTCCGGGGGAGTTGAAGGGGATTTGATCGATGAGTACTGAAAAGATCAAGCCCAATAGCGCTCCCAGCGTGGCCCCTACTAAACCAATGCTCAAAGAAATAGCCAAGAATATTTTTTTTATATCGGCCCCGGAAAATCCAGTGGCTTTGAGAATGGCGATGGTATCCATTTTTTCATAAATCATCATGTTCAATATGTTGTAAATACCAAATCCTGCCACAATCAACAGTACAATGCCTACGGCGAAAGAAATGATGGTCCGGGCGCTGCTGCCGGTCTCAAATTGTGCGTTGGCGGTTTGGATATCTTCGGCGTCGATCCGGAATAGCGTAGCATATTCTCGCGCTATCTCGGGAGCTTGTTCCATATCGTGGAGCTTTATTTGTATATCGCTTATGTACGTGCTGGATTTCCCCAATAATTTTTGGCAAGTGGCGAGGCTGACATAACTCTGGACTTTATCCAATTCGGCGATCCCGGATTGAAAAAACCCGACCACCTTCAAGGAAAATTGTTCACCTTGTATGGTCGTGACTTGGATCATGTCTCCGGGTTTAGCTAACATTTTATCGGCTACCCCCTGCCCGAGAATGATGGTATTTGATCGGTTCATGACGTCAAGGTAGTTCCCGTTCACCACGTACTCTGCGAACTGAAAGAGGTTGGCCTCCTTAGCCGCCTCAACGCCGTTGACAACGCCATTAAGCTCGATATTTCCCAAGTTATAGAATACTTGGGCAGATAGCTTAGGTGCGACGCCCAAAACTCGGGAGTCATTTTCCAACCGACGGATTATACTTTCTACGGTATAAATCTCTTTTCGTGCATTGGCTGGTTTGATGGATCGAATGATATGTTGATGGTTTTTATAGGCAGAATCCAAGGTGATCGGTTGGCGGTTGGAGGGGCGGATGTCATTGTACAGCCGAATGTGTGGCGTTCGATTCAATACTAGGCCATCGAGAAGGGTATTTAGGCCTTCCATAAAACCCAATAAGGTTACAAAGAATGCGACACTAAACGCCACCCCCACGGCGGCTACCAGCGTTTGTTTAGATCGAGCCAGTAAAAGTGCTTTGGCTATTTCGAAGATGTGTTTGAATTTCATTTTTTGGGAAGTCTTATTTTAGTCGTAGCCTCCAGGCCTCGCCGTATTTCCACAATGCGGTCATCTCGTAGGCCAATCTCCACTTTTTGGGTTTTCCCATCCGCTAGTATGACAGAGGAGTCTGGTTGTAAATACGCTATTGGGATAGTCAAGACACTTTTTCTTTCTTGGATGATGATATTGGCCTCCAAGGACAAATTGGGGAAAAGCGTTTCGGGTTTCTTGGTAAATAATGCCTCAACTCGGAAAGCCCGTTTGCGTTCATCCATCATGGGATAAATGAAACGTATTCGTGCTTCAAAAACTTGATCTGGGTAACTATCAAGTCGAAGGAGTACTTTTTGGCCTTTTTGAATTTTGACAATATCCATCTCGTCCACCTGAAATTCGATCAGAAAATCGGATTGACCAACAACAGCCAAGGGGAGAGCTCCGGTAGTCAATTCCCCTTTTTTTGCATTCAATTGATAGACTACCCCCGTTACTTCGCTCCGGATGACCAAATCACTCTCCTTGGCTTGTGCTAATTGGAGATTGGTTTTGCTTTGTGCGGAAGCTAATTGTAGTTGGCGCTTGAGGTCTTCATAGAGCACTGTCGCTTTTTTTAAATTGGCCCTGGCCACCTCGACACCTAGTACCTTTTGTTCCAATTCGACGCGCGTACCTATGTTTTGTTTGGCGAGTTCTTGCTGTCTCGCCAACCCCATGGAATCGTCTGTCAATTTCTTTTTCGCTAGATCGATGGCCAAGAGAGCCTCCTGAAGTTTCATTTGATTTTGTTTTAAATCGTTGGCAAGAGCCGTTTGGCGGGCGATGTCGGTGGACAATTGCGCTTGGTTTCCCTCGAGCTGAAACAATGGATCTCCTATTTTGATTGAGTCGCCTTCTTTCACAAAAATATGGTCGATTTTGCCGGGTATTTGGGCCAATACCTCATACTGATTCTGGCTCTTGACGGTCCCAGAAGCATACACGCTTTCTACAAGATTGGCTCGTGTAGGGGTTATGGATTCGGTGGACGAGGTGCAACCCAACGAAAAATAAATGCCTATGAGGGCTATGTTATTTCCGAGCTTCATCCAAATTGATGAAGCCGCTGGTATCTGGGGCGCTTTTGAAGGTATTTTATGGGACATATTCGGTGGTAGAGGAGAAGTGTTGTAAGGTAGATGATTCTCAGCTAGTATTGTCAACAAAGATCAAAAAGAATCGGGATACGAATCATTGATGAAGATCATAATTTGAACGGAGGAGTGAAGAAATGGAAATGCTCTAACTACGCAGATTAATTTAATTTATCCTTTGCAGTAAATTGCACTTTTGCTTTTTCCAGCAAAAAAGTGCAATTTACCTTTCCTACTTAACCTAAAATCGACCATGACCATCTTTTGTATTTGTACCTTCTTCAAAGGATCTGCATTTCTTGAAGCCGCCAAACACGCGGGTAATCGGGTTTATTTATTGACCGATCAAAAGTTAGCCACCAAACCATGGCCTTGGGAGTCCATCGATGAGGTATTTTATCTGGATGAGGTGGACAACACCTTTTCAACGTACCAAAAGCTATTGGATGGTGTCGCGCATGTGATGCGGGACCGAAAAATTGATGTGGTCGTGGCGTTGGATGACTTTGATGTGGAAAAAGCGGCGCTTGTTCGGGAGCATTTTCGTATCCCGGGGATGGGGCAAACCACCGCGCGGTATTTTCGAGACAAACTCGCCATGCGGTTTCGTGCACAAGATCAAGGATTGCCCGTACCACCGTTCTCACCTTTGTTTACCGATATTGATATTACCGAATACCTACAAACTACCCATGCCCCATGGGTAATCAAGCCGCGCTCGGAGGCTTCAGCCACGGGAATTCGGAAAGTATATAGCTTAGAAGAGGCTTGGGAGGTGATTCACAGCTTGGGGGACAATCGCCATCATTTTTTGATCGAACAGTTTAAACCTGGGCATGTTTTTCATGTGGACTCGCTCAGTCAGAATGGTCATCAATTGTTCAGTCGATGCAGTCAATATTTATCCACACCTTTTGAGGTAGCTCATGGAGGGGGCATTTTCCGGTCGGTTACCGTACAGGAAGGGTCTGCCGAAGAAGCTGCATTGCTGGATTTGAACGCGCAGGTGCTAGCAGCCTTTGGCTTGCAATTGAGTGCATCGCATACCGAAATTATCCAATGCCATGAAGATGGCCAATATTATTTTCTAGAGACAGCTTCCCGAGTTGGTGGTGCCCATTTGGCGGAGATGGTCGAGGCGTCGTCCGGTATAAACCTTTGGCGCGAATGGGCCTACCTTGAAACGGCGCACGCGGAAGGGAAACCTTATATTTTGCCCCCTGTTCAACCACAGTATTCGGGCATTTTGATTACGCTGTCGAGTCACGAGCATCCAGATTATACGCCATTGCAGCGACCCGAAATTGTGTGGCAGATGCAAGAGGAGTATCATGTCGGGGTGATCGTGCAGTCGCCTGATCGGCAACGGGTTTTGGATTTGTTGGACGAACTTGCTCATCAGGTACATGCGCTTGGATACCATGCTTCTGCACCAGCGCCCGATAAACCCACCCATTAAGGGATGGAATTTTAGGTCGTTGGTCGAATTTCGTCCGGTCCAAAGGGTTTTATTACTAACTTTGTGACATCATCTAAGCAAAAATTAAAATTTATGGCACAATACGACGTCGTGATTCTGGGAAGTGGTCCGGGAGGATATGTAACCGCCATTCGGGCTTCACAATTGGGCATGAAAGTAGCGGTCGTGGAAAAAGAAAATCTCGGAGGTATTTGCCTCAACTGGGGATGTATTCCGACCAAAGCGCTCCTCAAGTCAGCTCAAGTTTTCCAGTATATCCAACACGCCAGTGACTACGGCATCACCGTTTCGGATGCCCATGCTGACTTCTCCGCTGTGATCCAACGATCGCGTGGGGTAGCTGATGGGATGAGCAAAGGGGTGCAGTTCTTGATGAAGAAAAATAAGATTGACGTAATTTATGGCTACGGTAAAGTACAGCCAGGCAAGCAAGTGTCAGTAACGTCAGCCGACGGACAAGTATCGACCTTAACCGGAAAGCATATTATCATTGCGACGGGAGCTCGGGCACGTCAATTGCCTAATGTGCCAATCGATGGCGAAAAAGTGATTGAGTACCGCAAAGCCATGAGTTTGGCAACCCAACCTAAGTCTTTGTTGGTGATTGGTTCTGGCGCCATTGGCGTCGAGTTTGCTTATGTATATGCGAGCATGGGGACTAAAGTGACTATCGTGGAATTTATGCCCAACATTGTCCCTGTGGAGGATGAAGATGTGTCGAAAGAATTAGCGAAGCAATACAAGAAAATGGGTATTGACATTCATACCAACGCTAGTGTAGAGAAGGTGGATATTTCAGGGGCAGGGTGTGTGTCTACTGTCAAAACGGCGAAAGGAGAGATTACGATCGAAACCGATATTGTTCTTTCAGCTGCAGGTATACAAGCCAACATTGAAAATATTGGCTTAGAGGATGTCGGTATTGCCACTGATCGGGGTAAAATTTTGGTCAATAGTTGGTATGAAACCAACATGCCGGGCTATTATGCGATCGGTGACGTAACCCCCGGGCAAGCGCTGGCCCACGTGGCCTCAGCCGAAGGGATTATCTGTGTAGAAAAAATCGCTGGGCATCATCCACAAGCGTTGAATTATCAAAATATTCCTGGCTGTACGTATTGTTCCCCTGAAATTGCCTCGGTTGGATACACGGAAAAAGCAGCGAAGGAAGCGGGGTATGAAATTAAAGTAGGTAAGTTCCCGTTCACAGCTTCGGGGAAAGCCAAGGCAGGTGGCGTTCCAGAAGGTTTTGTGAAAGTGATATATGATGCTAAATACGGCGAGTGGTTGGGTTGTCACATGATTGGCGCTAATGTAACCGAAATGATCGCCGAAGCAGTTGTGGCTCGGAATCTAGAGACGACCGGGATGGAAATCCTCAAATCTGTTCATCCACACCCCACCATGTCGGAAGCCATCATGGAAGCCACGGCGGCAGCCTACGGTGAAGTGATACACTTGTAAGAACTTTCGTATCCAATAAAAATCCCCTCATAGACAAAAAGTCGTTGGGGGGATTTTTATTGGGTCGGTTTTGCACGAATCTGAATTTTATCCGGCAGAATATCGATTTTTTGGTCTTTATATAAGATGCCGATGGCGCGCTTAAATGCCTTTTTACTCATTTCAAAGTAGGCTTGTATATCGATCGGATCACTAGTATCGGAGTAAGGCAATGTTCCGCCTGCCTTTTCTAGGTGGTTCCAGACCCGCTCAGCATCCGGGCCTAGGCGTTTGGCACCGGGTGGGTCCAGTTCAACATCCACTTTACCATCAGGGCGGATCGTTTTCACAAACCCAGGGATTATATCTCCCCAGGCTACCCGCCGAAAGATCTGATTGTGGTAAAGCAACCCTCCATAGAGGTTATTGATAACAGCCTTGTAGCCGAGGTCAGTACGTTCATAAATCAAGAGATTTACGGCTTGTCCTTCCACGAGCTGGTCTTCCACCGGTTCTAAATGACGTTGGATTTTGCAAGTGCCCACCAATCGATCAGTTTTTTCATCGAGGTACACATAAACGATTGCCCAATCACCCACGGAAAGACGTTGGTTTTGTTCACGAAAAGGGACAAATAAGTCTTTTTCTAATCCCCAAGCCAAGAACGCACCAAAGGAAGAGGTATGGGTAACCTCCAAGCACCCCATTTCGTTCAATGCCACGTGCGGACGCAGGTTGGTGGCGATGATGCGATCCTCAGAGTCACGGTATATAAAAACATCTATTTCTTCTCCCACAGCAGCCTCCTCAGGAATGTACTTGTGGGGCAGGAGTACTTCATCACCTTCTGCATTCCCTAGAAAAAAACCTACACTTGTTCCACGCAGGATGGTTAATCGATTGACTTGTCCAACTGATAGCATACGCCGATATTCATTTTTACAAAGATAGGCAGAATAAAAAGAAACCCCTGCGGGAACAGGGGTACTTCAACGTTTAATAGAGGGGTGGGTATTTAGATTGTATTCAAAAAGTGCAATTGTTTTTGATTTGTCAAAATTAATATGAAAATCTATAATTACATAAAATTTTATAAATTCAATTCAAAAATCACACTTACTTTATCAAAAATATAAAAAATTAATCAAACTAGTCTAAAAATCTATACCTATAAAATTTTACCAATACATTTGGCTAAATCGTTGAATTGCAGGTTTTAATTGAATAATTTTGATAAAATCTAAAATAAAATGAATAAAATTCTGTGAATTTGCAGTATTTAAGGTAAAATATTTTGCAGTTTGATTTTTAATCCATAAAATTGATTCAAGATTGTATAAGATTATACGTTTTGTACAAGTTGCTACTTCGGTTTATATCCCCGACCGCCTCGATATAAGTCGTTTTTCCGCATCCTTTCTTCCTGGGGAAAGGCGGTCTTGATGGGCTGAGCCTATCAATGTGTGTTTTAACTCTTTTGGATGACATGGTTTTATATGCTACCACCGACCAAGCTAACATGACCCGATACTGAGCGGTCGGGCATTCGGGATGTGTTAGTGGGTCGGTCGGGTAGCGCCCATCCTCCACCAAACTACCTAAACTAAACTGATCTGTTGTATGAAGCATTTTTTACTCTTGTGTTTTCTTAGCCTGTCGTTCACGGCGTGGGCTCAGCGGGTGGTGACGGGTGTAGTTTCGCACCCAACCGAAGGGTCTTTACCCGGCGTATCTGTCTTGGTTAAGGGAACCACCACAGGAACATTGACGGATGTGGATGGCAAGTTTTCACTTAAGTTGCCCACCGAAGGGCCTACGACGCTTGTTTTTAGTGCGATAGGGTTTACGAGTCGGGAAGTAGGGATCTCAAAAGAATCGCAGATTCAGGTGATTCTGGAAACAGATGCCCGGTCTTTGAATGAAGTTGTTGTGACGGCTTTAGGCATTTCACGCGAAAAAAAGTCCTTGGGGTTTTCGCAGCAAGAAGTCAAAGGCGAGAGCTTGACGGAAGCCCGGTCGACGAATGTCGTGAATGCATTATCGGGGAAGGTAGCGGGGGTTCGGATCAGCGCCAACGGCGGACCCGGCTCCGGCTCAACGATTCAAATTAGAGGTTCTTCCTCGGTATCTGGAAATAATCAGCCCTTGATTGTGGTGGACGGTGTTCCAATGCAGCAACAATTCGATAAGCAGTTTGGCGGAGGGATTTCCGAGATAAACCCGGATGATATTCAAGAGCTTTCGGTGCTCAAAGGGCCCAACGCGGCGGCTTTGTATGGTTCTCGAGCAGCTAATGGTGTCATTTTGATCACCACCAAAAATGGAAAAGGAGCGAAAGGTTTGGGGATCGAATACAATGTCAACCTGACAGCCGAACGCCCGTTTGTTAAGCCGCGCTTCCAAAATATCTATGGTGGTGGAAATGGTTACCGGACGTGGTATTCCGATGGCTGGAGTGGGGTGATTCAGCCAGATGCGTATGATCAATACCGCGCGGCGTATGGGTCGGTTCAACCAGGTCGCACCACAGGGACCGATGGGACGGATGAGTCTTGGGGAGCACCCATGGACGGTCGCTTGGTTCGCCATTGGTGGTCTGGAACGGATGTAGCACCGCTAACCCCTCAGCCCAATAACTGGGAAGAATTTTGGGAAACGGGTACTACATTATCCAATTCACTGGCCCTTTCAGGTGGGAAAGACGGAAGTTCGTTTCGGCTTGGTTATGCTCGGGTAGATCAAAAAGGGATTGCAGCGTTTAATAATTTTCAACGGGATAACTTTAGACTGAATGCGACCAGTCAGCTTAGTAAATTTTTAGTCGTTACGGCCTCAGGAGAATACATCAAATCAGGAGGAAATCGGAACTTCACGGGAGGGGATCAATTCATCTGGTCGCACCGGCATATTTCATGGGACCAACATGCCAACTGGCGTGATTACACCGCTACGCATATACAGCGGGCTTTGCCGGGTCGTTTGCCTGACACCGATCCGCCGAACTGGCAACATACCTTCTTTACTAATCCATTCTATATCAATGAGATGTTGCCAAGTACCAACGATAAAGATCGATTACTTGGGGCATTATCCGCCCAAATTACCTTTTCCGATCATTTGAAATTGATGCTTCGGTCGGGTACGGATATGTGGACAGATACGCGGATTAATATCATCAACTTTGAGCGTGTTCGGAATGGAAACAAAACCCCAGGCCGGTATTCAGAGGAGGTGACTCGAAGCCAAGAAACAAACCATGATTTCCTTTTGACGTACGACAATATGATTGGACGGGATTTTTCGGTCGTCACTCAACTGGGTGGGGCACGCCGGACCAACTACTTCAAACGCAACTTTACCAATGTCGGGGAACTTGTCGTGGACGGTGTTTACAATCTTGGGAATTCGAATCCAAGCCAAAATTCGGTGGCAAGTACAATCCGAGAGTCTGAAGTACAATCGCTGTATGGATCGATGCAATGGGGATATAAGAATGCGTTGTTCTTGGATGTCACAGCACGAAACGATTGGTCGAGCACCCTCCCGTCACAGGATAGATCTTATTTTTACCCATCGGTGTCTGGGAGCGCTGTGTTGACTGATTTGTTAAATTATTCCTCCTCTATTCTAAGCTTTGGAAAAATTAGAGCGAGTTGGGCCCAAGTGGGGAACGATGCCGATCCTTACCAATTAGCTCAAACCTTCCGTGCTTCAGGCTCTTGGAACGGCTCCGTGCCCCAATATTTTGAAAATCTGACATTGGCGAATGCTACGTTAAAGCCTGAAATAACCACGGGAACCGAAATTGGGTTGGATATGCGTTTCCTGCGGAATAAAATCACCTTAGACGCTACCTTCTACGATCAAACCACCCGCAACCAAATTTTGGGCGTTGAAATTTCCAAAGCCTCGGGCTATGATCGCCGTATCTTGAATGCTGGAAAAATTAACAAC
>Ga0209812_10001001_pt1 | contig 21827 bp, 20 predicted proteins | sample JI71714BDNA_FD_187502 | JGI IMG/M metagenome (GOLD analysis project Ga0209812, IMG submission 187502) | Wastewater effluent complex algal communities from Wisconsin, to seasonally profile nutrient transformation and Carbon sequestration -... | ecosystem: Engineered > WWTP > Effluent > Algae...
GCGCAGCTTGACGATCGGGATCAGTTCGGCGCCGCCTTCGGCCGTGCGGTAGGTGGCGGCCGACAGCTGCAGGGTGGAATCCGGCGGCAGGAGCAGCGCGTGAACGCCGAAATGCGCCGCGGCACGCAGGATTCCGCCGATGTTGTGCGGGTTGCCGACGCCATCCAGCAGGACCAGCACCTTCGGCCCGCCATCCAGCTTCAGCTGATTCAGCAGGCTTTCGAAGGCCAGCCACGGCTTGCGTTCGATTTCGAGGCAGATGCCTTCGTGGTGCTCCGAGCTGGTCAGTGCGGAAAGCTCCGAATCGGTGACGTAGCGATACGCCAGATGCTGGTTGCGGCACCACTCCAGCAACGGTTCGAAGGCTTCGGCCCGATCACCGCGCAGATAGACCTTGCGGACGGCATCACGGCGATCGCGGACCACCGCGAGGCAGGCGTTGAGACCGTGGATGCGCAGTTCGCGCTGGCGCTGGGCGCGGCGGGCGTCCGCGTCGAAGCCGCGCTGGTCCTGACCGCGGTTGTCGAAGCGGTCGCCGTCGCGTCGGTTGTCTTCACGAGGCCGAGGGCTGCGCAGTGCGGGGCGGTCGAATTCCGCCGTCGGATGGTGATCGGGCGCGGTCAGCGGCTGTGCCGACATCGCCGGATCCTCCAGCGAGGTCAGGCCCTGGGCGGGTGCATCGACATCAGCCTCGACCATCTGGTCGGCATCCTGATGGCTGCTGCCGTCGTTCGGGTCATCGTTGCCGAGCGGCACTTCCCAGTCGTCATTGCCGGGGTCGACCGCAGGCGCGGGTGCCAGCACCAGAGGCGATTCGGCGTCAGCCTGCAGGGCGGCGACCAGGCTCTGGTCCTCCGACTCGGCCTTGAAGAATGCGCGGCGTGGTGCGTCGGTGTGCTGAAACGGCGCACGCGGGGTTTCGGCGGTGCGATGGAAATCCCGGGGAGCATCGAAACTCCGACGCGGCGCGTCGCCGAAGTCCCGGCGCGGACCGCGCGGGGCGTCACCGTCGCGGCGGGGACCGCGGGGACCGTCGAAGCTGCGGCGCGGGGCGTCGCCACCTTCACGGCGCGGGCCACCCGGACCGGCGCTGAAATCACGACGCGGTGCATCGCCGAAGTCCCGGCGCGGGCCGCGCGGGGCGTCACCGTCGCGGCGGGGACCGCGCGGGCCGTCGAAGCTGCGGCGCGGGGCGTCGCCACCTTCGCGACGCGGGCCACCCGGACCGGCGCTGAAATCACGACGCGGCGCGTCGCTGAAGTCCCGGCGCGGACCGCGCGGGGCGTCACCGTCGCGGCGGAAGTCGCGCGGGCCGTCGAAGCTGCGGCGCGGGGCGTCACCACCCTCGCGGCGCGGACCACCCGGTCCGGCGTTGAAGTCACGCTTGGGTGCATCGCCGAAGTCCCGGCGCGGGCCGCGTGGGGCGTCACCGTCGCGGCGGAAGTCGCGCGGGCCGTCGAAGCTGCGGCGCGGGGCGTCACCACCTTCACGACGCGGGCCACCCGGACCGGCGCCGAAGTCACGCTTCGGCGCGTCGCCGAAGTCCCGGCGGGGACCGCGGGGACCGTCGAAGCTGCGGCGCGGGGCGTCACCACCTTCACGACGTGGGCCACCCGGACCGGCGCCGAAGTCACGACGCGGGCCACCGGGACCGGCGTTGAAGTCACGCTTCGGCGCGTCACCGAAGTCCCGGCGCGGACCGCGTGCGGCATCGCCATCGCGGCGCGGGCCGCCCGGGCCGCCGAAGTCGCGGCGCGGGCCACTCGGGCCGGCGCCGTCACGGAAGAACGGCTTGCGGGGACGGTCCCCCTCGCTCGCCGGACCTGCGGGACGCGACGGACGCGGACCATCGCCTCGGGGACGGAAGCCGCCGCCCGGACGCCGCGGGCCTCCACGGAAAGTATCGTCGTTGGACATGGCAGCTGGCTCCGAAACAGGGAACCTGCAAGCGTAAGCCTTGCGTCAGCGCTGCCGGGCAACCCCGCGATAATGCGGGGCACCATTCACCGGAAAAAGTCCTCGCCGTTCACTTGCCGCGGAAGCGGTCGTGACAATCCTGGCAGGCGGTCGCGATCCGGTTGACTGCGGCCTGCAGCGGCGCGCATTGCACCGGCACGTCGGCCTCGAAAGCGCGGGTTTCGGCCAGCATGGCCTTGGCCAGATCCTGGAACTCACGGTCGTCACCCCAGCGACGCGGCACGGCCGTCTGGATGTCGGTCGACAGCAGATTCAACTTGCGGGCGCGCTCCGGGATCGACGGATCGGTGCAGCGGCCGCCGCGGACATCGGCGCGCAGCGCAGACAACTCGTGCTGCAGCACGCCCATCAGATTGCGCGCATAGGTGTCCTGCAGGCGGAAGGTGTAGGCAAAGCTCAGCGTCAGCATTGCGCCAGCAACCAGTCCGGCCAGTCCAGTGATCAGATACTTCACGCTTGCGCCGGCGTTGTCGTCTGCCATGCAGGCCTCTGCTCGGTATTCGGGGTGGCCGAGTCTGCGGTGGGCTGGGTGAAGGCTCGGTTCCGCGTCCGCGAGTATCGGCGTGGTCAAAAAGCGGGCAATAAAAAACCGCCTGGAGGCGGCTTTTCGAATTGGTGCCGAGGAGAGGACTCGAACCTCCACGGGTTGCCCCGCTAGTACCTGAAACTAGTGCGTCTGCCATTTCGCCACCTCGGCAGGTGGCTCACGTCGCCGTGAGAGCGGGAAAAGATACGGGCCGGTTGCCGGTCTGTCAAAGCGACCGGGTTCGTCGGACCTGCTGCTGCGGGTAATCGTTCAGCGAGGCAGCCGGACCGCGTCGGGGTAGGGGATCACGTCGTAGTCCTCGCCGCGACGGATGCGGGCCTGCTGGTCGAGCCAGAAGCGCACCCCGAAGATGTCGCGGTGCGTGCCCATCAGCGCCTGACGCAGGGCCGGCGTCAGGCCGAGAAACTCCGGAAACTGCTCGGGGAACACGTCATTCTCATTGACGTGATACCAAGCGCCGGCGTGCATTTCCTCGACGTCGTCGCGGGCGCGGGGCAGGGTGCGGAAGCGGCAGTCGCTGACCAGCGCCAGCTCGTCGTAGTCGTAGAACACGCAGCGCAGGTTGCGGGTGACGCCGAAGTTCTTCAGCAGCAGATCGCCGGGAAAGATGTTGCTGCGCGCCAGATCCTTGATCGCCTGGCCGTAATCGACGATCGCCCGAATCGCCTGTTCCGGCGGCGCTTCCTTCAGGAACAGGTTCAGTGGCCGCAAGCGCCGCTCGATGTAGCAGTGGGTGATGATCAGGTCGTCGCCTTCCTCGCGGATCGAGCTTCTGCAGCTGTCGTAGAGCTCCTCCAGCAGCCCCGGTGCGAAGCGATGGCGCGGAAAACGCAGCTGGCGGAACTCCTGCGCCTCGATCAGCCGGCCGTTGCGGTCGTGGTTGTAGACGAACTTGTACTTCTCGTAGACCTCTTCGCGGGCCACGTTCTTCGGGAAGGCGAAGCGATCGCGGACCAGCTTGAAGACCAGCGGCCAGCTGGGCAGCGTGAATACCGCCATGACCATGCCGCGCTCGCCCTCGGCCTGGGTCAGCAGTTCTTCCGGGCGGCGCTCGAAATGGTGGAAGAAGCGCCGGTAGCGCTCGGTCTTGGCCTGCTTCAGCCGGCCGAGCAGGGCATAGAGCTCATCGACCGGCTTGCGCGGCAACAGCGTGCGCAGGAACACGACCGCATCGCCGACGGTGGGCAGGTCGGCGAGGAAGAAGCTGCGCGAGGCACCGAAGACCTGCGCCAGATCCGGCGCCGAGCTGATCAGCGCATCGACGCGGATGCCGTCGTCCTCGTTCATCAGCACGATGACCAGCGGCGACATGCAGCCCTCGCCGAGTGCCCGGCCGACCAGATAGGCGCGGCGGTCGCGATAAAACACGGTTTCCAGCATTTCGACGCCGAGCACGCCGAGGTCGCCCCAATCCTCGACCCGCGCCTGCAGCGCAGCCGCCAGCCGCGACGCGTCGCCGCTGCGATCGGCGTAGGCGACATCGAAGCGGTATTCATCGAGCAGCCGATCGAACAGACGGACCAGATCGCCGCTGTTGGCGTAGGAGTGGCGGGTCACCGCATGGGTGATCGCGTCGGTGGGTTCGAGGTCCAGCGCCACGAACTCGATGTCCGGCCACACGCCCTCGATCTGGAAACAGCGGCGGATCAGCGAGTTGTAGAAGGTCTTGTACAGCTCGTGGTCCAGATCCGCGGCGATCGCCGCGGCATAGCGCTGACGGATCTCGCGCCACAGCGCGCGGTCGTGGACGCGCTCGCCGAGCAGGCCGCCGACCTCGGCGCGGGCGGTCTGCAGATAGGACTCATAGAGGTCGATCCGCTCAGCGGCACAGCGGCGCTGGGCGGCGAGGTCGCGGCGCTCGAAGTTCTGTCGGGCGCGGCGGGTCAGCGCATCGAAGGTGCTGTCGTAATCGCGGAAGGCATCCTTGATTCGCTGGGCGGCATCGAAGGCCAGATCGCTCATGCAGGGGCTCCCACGTCATGCGTCGGTGAATCTGCCGAGGGTAGGCGGGATGCCGCTGACAGCAAAGCCCGACCGCCTTGGCCATAATCCGCGGCCCTCGAATCTGCAGGAACCGGTTCCATGACCGAGCAGTCCGTCCGCCCGATCGACCGCCGCACGCTGGCCAATGCAATCCGTGCCCTGGCCATGGATGCGGTGGAGGCCGCAAAGAGTGGGCATCCGGGCATGCCGATGGGCATGGCGGACATCGCCGAGGTGCTGTGGAACGACTTCCTGCGCTTCGACCCCGCCGATCCGGCCTGGGCCAACCGCGACCGCTTCGTCCTGAGCAACGGCCACGGCTCGATGCTGCAATACGCGCTGCTGCACCTGTCCGGCTTTGATCTGCCGATCGAGGAGCTGAAGCGCTTCCGCCAGTGGCACTCGAAGACGCCGGGCCACCCGGAAGTGCACGAGACGCCGGGCGTCGAGACCACCACCGGCCCGCTGGGGCAGGGCATCGCCAACGCGGTCGGCATGGCGCTCGCCGAGAAGGTGCTGGCAGCACGCTTCAATCGCGAGGGTCACGCCATCGTTGACCACATGACCTACTGCTTCATCGGCGATGGCTGCCTGATGGAGGGCATCTCGCACGAGGTCGCCTCGCTGGCCGGCACCTTGAAGCTGGGCAAGCTGGTGGTGATCTGGGACGACAACGGCATTTCCATCGACGGCAAGGTCGGCGGCTGGTTCACCGACGACACGCCGAAGCGCTTCGAGGCCTACGGCTGGGAAGTGCTGCCGGAGATCGACGGCCATAACGCCGAGGCGATCAAGGCCGCGCTGGTCAGTGCGGCGCTGGATCCGGACCGGCCGACGCTGATCTGCTGCCGCACCACCATCGGCTTCGGTGCGCCGACCAAGGCCGGCAGCGAGTCCAGCCACGGCGCGCCGCTGGGTGCGGCCGAGATTGCTGGAGCGCGGGCGGCGCTGGGTTGGGCGCATGGTCCGTTCGAGATCCCGGCCGAGGTCTATGCCGCGTGGGACGCGAAGCCGCGCGGGGCCCGCTGGCACGCCGAGTGGAACGCGCAGTACGCCGCCTATCGCAGCAAATTCCCGGAACTCGCCGCGGAGTTCGAGCGGGTGATGGCCGGCGTACTGCCGGCCGACTACGCCGCGTTGGCCGAGTCGCTGATCCAGCAGTTCGCCACCGACAGCACCGCCTGGGCCACCCGCAAGGCCAGCCAGCTGTGCCTGGAGCGGCTGGTGCCGGCGATCCCGGAGCTGGTCGGCGGCTCCGCCGACCTCGCCCACAGCAACTACAGCCTCGCCAAGGCCAGCCGCGATGTGCGCACCGCGGCGGACGGCGGCAACTACGTCTACTACGGCGTCCGCGAGTTCGGCATGACCGCGATCGCCAACGGCATGGTGCTGCACGGCGGCCTGATCCCGTACACCGCGACCTTCCTCGTGTTCTCGGACTACGCCCGCAACGCGATCCGCCTGTCGGCGTTGATGGGCGTGCGGCAGATCTACGTCTACACCCACGACTCGATCGGCCTCGGTGAGGACGGCCCGACCCACCAGCCGGTCGAGCATCTGGCCAGTCTGCGGCTGATCCCGAATCTGGACGTCTGGCGTCCGGCCGATGGCGTCGAGACCGCGGTGGCCTGGACCGAGGCGCTGGCCTCGGCACGCCGGCCCAGCCTGCTGGCGCTGTCGCGGCAGAATCTGCCGGCCCAGCCGCGCGATGCCGCGCAGATCGAGGCGATCCGCCGCGGTGGCTACGTGCTGCAGGATTGCGAAGGCACGCCGCAGCTGATCCTGATCGGCACCGGCTCCGAAGTGCAGCTGGCCATGGCTGCGGCCGCGCAGCTGGCAGCTGACGGTGTCGCGGTGCGGGTGGTGTCGATGCCCTCGACCACCCGTTTCGACGCACAGCCGGCCGAGTACCGCGAGTCGGTGCTGCCGAAGGCGGTCCGGGCCCGCGTCGCGGTGGAAGCTGCGCACGTCGACGGCTGGCACCGCTACGTCGGTCTGGACGGCGAGATCATCGGCATGCGCGGTTTCGGCGCTTCGGCGCCGGAAAAGGTCTGCTACCAGCAGTTCGGCATCACCGTCGAGGCGGTGGTGGCGGCGTCGCGTCGCGTGCTGGCCGGCTGACGTGGAACTGGGGCTTGCCTCGAACCACAAGGGCATCGTGCTGCGTGAGGCCACGGTCGATGACGCTGCCGCGGTGGCCGTGCTGCTCGACGCGCTGGGCTACCCCTGCGAGGCCGCCGAAGCCCGGGTCCGGCTGGAGACGGTGCTGAAGGACCGCAACCAGCTGGTGCTGGTCGCCGACCGCGGCGGCGAGGCGCTGGGCCTGATCGCGGTGGACTATCTGTATTACCTGCCGCTGGGTGCGCTGACCTGCAGGATCACCGCCTACGCGGTGCGCGAGGCCTGGCGCGGCATCGGGCTCGGTCGGCGGCTGCTGAAGGAGGTCGAGGCGCGGGCCCGCGCCAAGGGCTGCGCCCGCCTCGAAGTCACGGCCGCCGAGAGCCGCACCGAAGCGCATCGTCACTACGAAAAGCTCGGCTTTCGCGATGGCGCTCGTCGCTATCTCAAGACTCTCTACTCGGCCTGAAGGAACCTCGATGAGCACCGACCTGTTCGACCTCTCCGGCGACATCGCGCTGGTGACCGGCGCCAGCCGCGGCATCGGCGAAGCCACCGCCCGCCTGCTCGCGGCGCACGGTGCGCACGTCATCGTCAGCAGCCGCAAGCTGGAGGCCTGCGAAGTCGTGGCGGCCAGCATCCGTGAGGCCGGCGGCAAGGCCACGGCCGTGGCGGCGCATCTGGGCGACCCGGGCGCGATCCAGGCGCTGTACGCCCAGCTGGATCTGCTGGAGCTGGTACCGACCGTGCTGGTCAACAACGCCGCGGCGAATCCGTACTTCGGCCCGGTGCTGGACATGGGCCTCGACGCCTTCGACAAGACCGTCGAGGTCAACATCCGCGGTTACTGGCAGTGCTCAGTGGAGGCAGCGCGGCGCATGAAGGCGGCCGGCGGCGGCCGGATCATCAATGTCGCCTCGGTCAACGGCGTGCGGCCGGCGCCGATGCAGACCTGCTACTCGATGACCAAGGCCGCCATCCTGTCGATGACCCAGGGCTTCGCCAAGGAGTGGGCCGCGCACGGGATCCGCGTCAACGCGCTGCTGCCCGGCCTGACCGAGACCAAGTTCGCCTCGACGCTGACCCAGAACCCGGCGATCCTGAATCAGTTCCTCAAACTGGTGCCGCTGAACCGCGTCGCCCAACCGGAGGAAATGGCGCCGGCGGTGCTGTTCCTCGCCTCGAAGGCGTCGAGCTATCTGACCGGCACGACGATCACCGCCGACGGCGGCTACCTGGCCTGATGCGCCTCGGGCCGATCCTGCAGGCAATCGTTTCGGTGCCCGAGTTGGCGCCGGCCGCCGCATGGGTGGAATCGACGCTGGGCTTGACGCTCACCGCGCGCGGCCGCTTTCCGCGCGAGGTGGCGTTGACGCTGGGCGCGCCAGCTTGGGCCGATGCGCCCTGTATGGCACTGGGCCTCGATGCGGCCGAAGCGCTGCTGTTGCTGGTCGAGGATCCGGCCGTGCCTCCGAAGTGCTCGACGCAGGGCTGGACCGGCCTCGGCTTGCAGCGGCCGGGTGCGGCGGCGGTGTGTCGCGGTCTGGGCCTGGAGTGGATGCTGTCGGACGGTGCGCCGGGGCTGGTCTCTGCGACCCTGACGACGTCAGCGCCGAGGGTTTCGCGCGGCTACTACCAGGGCCTCGGCGCGCTGCCGCCGCGCTCGGCGGTGCCGTGGATCCTGCCCCTGTGTGGCGGAGAGCTGCGCCTGGAATCGACCGCCGTCACCGGTGATCGGCCCGATCGGCGGCTCACGCTGGTCCTGGCCCGCGGCAGCGCGTCGGCGCTGCTGCCCGGACCCGCTGCACATGGTCAGGGCAGCGAGGGCGAGTGGTTCTTGCTGCGGGCGGCGCCTGTGCGGCCCGAAGTGTTCTGAGGCGTTCCGCTCACCGCGCGCATCGGCTGTAATCCGCGCTCTCTCGGGCTGCTGGAGTTTTCGATGCTGCGATTGTCTGCGTGTCTGGTCTTGTGCGGCGCCTTGCTGCTGCCCCCGCAGGCCCGGGCCGAATCGGAGGAGTCCGCATCGGTCCGTGATCTGGTTGATCCGCGCGGCAAGCCGGGTCTGGTGCAGCGGCTGGAAATCATCACCTTGGCGACGCTGTCGCTGCCGGAGACCGAGCGCTTTTACCGGCAGGGCTACGGCCTGGAACTGGAGGGGCCGATTGGGTTGCAGCCCGAGGCCATGCGCGATCAGCGTTCGCTCTGGGGCGTCGCCGAGGACTTCGGCTGGATCGAGTACCGGCTCAGTCGACCGGCAACCTGGGGCATGCCGCGAATTCGCCTGCTGGCGCTGGCAGCGCCGGCCGAGCCGCTGCAAGCCGATTGGTCCGCGAGTCTGGCCGGCGCGCAGGGCATCGGCTTTGCGGTGGCGGATGCGACGGCGCTGGACGCGCGCGTCAGGGATCTGGGCTTCGGCGGGCCGGTCCTGCGTTCGGCGCAGAGCCAGCGCAGCGACGACAGCGTGGTCGCCGAGCAGGAGTCGGTCCATTACGGGCCCGACTTCGTGCGCGCCATTGCCCGCGAGCGCATCGCGGCAGAACCCTACGCGCCGCTGGACGAGGTCTCGGGTCTGGGCGGACCGGCGTGGCTGTCGGTCACCACTGCGAATGTCGAGGCCAGTCTGGCGTTCTGGACCGAGGCGCTGGATCTCGAAGTGCGCAGTGACCGTCGGATTCCCGCAAGCGGCGCGGACGAGGAGCGTCGGCAGCTGCTGCTGTACGCGCGTGGAAGCCGGACCGGTGCGGTCGAGTTGCGGGTCGCGCCCCGCGCCGACGGCATCGCGGCGGCGTCGAACGAGGGCCGTCTGGCGCGCGGGATCATCGGTGCCGGCTTCGTGATCCACGATCTGCCGGAAGTATTGAAGCGGCTCGAGCGGGCCGACCTGCGGCCGCAGGCCGATGCAATCGTGCCGCTGCCCATGCTGGCGACCCGTCGCGTCCTGTCCTTGCGTTCGCCAGAAGGGCTGATCGTCGAGCTGATCGAGGGCGGTTGAACCGGCTGCCCTCGCCACGGCGCTTCTGCCATTCTTGACCGCTTGCCCTGACCCGAGATCACGTCCATGCAATATGCCCTCCAGCGCGTCCGCGCCGCCGACTGCACCGCTGCCATCGCCATCGTCGGCATTTTCGAGGAGAGGATGCTGGCCAGTGCCTGCGCCGAGTTCGACGAACTCTGCGCAGGTCAGATCAAGGCGTTGATCGATTCCGGGGACCTGTCGGGCAAGCTCGGCACCACCCAGCTGCTCCACCGGTTGCCGGGTTTGAAGGTGCCACGCCTGCTGGTGGTCGGTCTGGGCGAGGAGCGCAAGTTCGATGCCGCGCGCTATCTGAAGGTGGTGCGCGCCGCAGCAAAGGCGCTGAAGCAGACCGCGGCCACCGATGCGGTGTCCTACCTGCCCGAACTGATGGTGCCGGGCAAGGACTTGTCCTGGCGCCTGACCCAGGCCTTGCTGGTCACCGATTACCAGCTGTACCGCTACACCGCCACGCTGGGCAAACAGCCCGCGGCGCCGAAGCTGACCCGCCTGACCTTTTCGGCCGCGGGCGATGGCAGCGCCGCACTGGCCCGCGCCGAGGCGATTGCGGCCGGCATCGCCTACGCGCGGGAGCTCGGCAACCTGCCGCCGAACGTCTGCACGCCGAGCTATCTGGCAGCTCAGGCGGCCGAGTTGGCCCAGCGGCATGCGTCCCTGTCGGTGCAGGTGCTGGAGCGCGAGCAGATGCAAGCGCTGGGCATGGGCGCGCTGCTCGCGGTGGCCTCCGGCAGCGCGCAGCCGCCGAAGCTGATCGCCATGCACTGGAAAGGCGGTGGCGATGCCGCACCGATCGTGCTGGTTGGCAAGGGCATCACCTTCGACACCGGCGGCATCTCGATCAAGCCCGCGGCCGGCATGGAAGAAATGAAGTTCGACATGTGCGGCGCCGCCAGCGTGTTCGGTGTGATCGAGACCGTGGCGCGGCTCGGCCTGCCGATCAACCTGATCGGCGTGACGCCGGCGGTCGAAAACATGCCGGATGGTGCCGCCTGTCGACCCAGCGACGTGGTGAAGACCATGAGCGGGCAGACGGTGGAGATCCTCAACACCGATGCCGAAGGTCGGCTGATCCTCTGTGACGCCCTCACCTGGGCGCAGCAGTTCAAGCCGCAGACCATCGTCGACATCGCCACACTCACAGGCGCCTGCGTGGTCGCACTTGGCAGCCACGCCACCGGCCTGATGAGTCGCGACGACGCGTTGGCCGACGAGCTGATCAAGGCCGGCGAGGAGACCTGGGACCGCGCGTGGCGCTTGCCGCTGTGGGAGGAGTACGCCGATCAGCTGGAGACCGGTTTTGCCGATGTCGCGAATCTCGGCGGCAAGTACGCCGGTGCGATCACGGCGGGCTGCTTCCTCGCTCGCTTCACCGAGGGTCAGCGCTGGGCGCACCTCGATATCGCCGGCAGCGCCTGGGATTCCGGACGCAAGGGTTCCGCCACCGGTCGTCCGGTCGCACTGCTGGTCGAGTGGTTGAGTCGCAAGGCACACGCGTGAAAAACGCTGGACGATCCCGCATGGAGCCCGTTACGCTAGGCTGACGACACAAGCACAGCGGCGGACCTCCAAGTTCCTGCCGGGGTGCTTGTGTTCCCGACACCGTTCACTGTTCACATGCAAGGGGCTGAAATGATGATCCGCAAACCGCTGGTTCTGGCTGCTTTTCTGGCGCTCTCCGGCGCAGCCTTTGCCCAGAAGGGTTCCGATGCCGTGATGAGTTCGCCGACGCCGGAAGGCTGCACGGCGATTCCGGACAACGGTTACGTGTCGCCGACCAATGGCACCACCGGGATGGTCTGCCGCACGATCACGGTGCCGGCCGGAACCATCAACAACCCGGAAGTCGTGCTCGGCCTTGAGCACACCTGGATTGGTGATGTCACGGTCAAAGTCATTCCGCCCAGCGGCGCGCCGATCGTCACGCTGTTCAATCGCCCGGGTGGTACCGGGACGGCAGTCGGTTCTTCGGCGAATTTCGCCCCGACCAACCCGATCACCTTCCGCGATTCGTCGACCAACGATCCGGAAACGATGGGCGCCGGGCTGACGACTGCACAGGCGGTCTGTCGTGATGGCGCGCAGCTGTGTAATTTCCGCACTAATCGCGATGGCGAAGTCCTGCCGAACGTCACCAACCTTGCCGCGTTGAACGGTCAGGCTGCCGGTGGCAACTGGCAAGTCTGTGTGGGTGACGGCGCAGACCTCGATACCGGCTCCCTGTGCACTGCAACCATTACTGCTGGTGCTGCCGGTCCGGTCGGCCCGACCTACACCGTGACGCCGAGCACCCACAACTTCCCGGCGACCCAGATCGGTTCCTCGGCCACCCAGAACGTTGTGGTGGCGAACACCTCCGCCGCTGGCGGCCCGGCGTTGAACATCACGGGATGTACCTTTGGTGGCACCAACCCGAGTGATTTTGGGTTCGTGACCGCACCGACGTTCCCAGTTTCGGTGGCTGCTGGCGCCAGCGCCACGTTGCCGATGCGCTTCACGCCGACCATGCCTGGCGCTCGCGCGGGGACCGCAACCTGCACGACCAACGCGCCGGCGCCGAACGCCAGCTTCGTGGTGACGATGACTGGTACGGCAACAGTCCCGTTCCAGCCGGTGCCGACCACCAGCGCCCTGGGCCAGTGGATGCTGCTGGGTCTGGTTCTCGGCATGGGAATGATCTTCGTGACCCGCCGTCAGGGCTGAGCTCCGCGCCAGGATGGCCACGCGAACCGGCAGCTTCGGCTGCCGGTTCGCTTTTGGGCGTCCGGAATGTCGGTTTCGCGAAAGCTGCCGCCTCGTCACTGCCTCGAAGTCGAGTTCGCACTGCCACGATGAACGCACAACCCTTCCGCTGGCCGGTGCGGGTCTATTGGGAAGATACCGACGCCGGAGGCGTCGTTTACCATGCGTCCTACGTCCGCTTCCTGGAGCGGGCGCGAACCGAGTGGCTGCGAGCGCGTGGCCTCGAACAGGGGCGTCTGCCCGTGCTGCTGGTGGTGCATCGGCTCAGTCTGGTGTTTCGAGCGCCGGCATCGCTGGACGACCTGATCGAGATCGGCGTACAGCCGACGGAGGTCCGCGGCGCCCGGTTCAAGCTGACCCAGTCCATCCACCATGCATCCGGGTGTCACCTGCTGGATGCGGAGGTCACGGTGGCCTGTGTCGATCGGGAACGTTTCCGACCGCGTCCACTCCCGGACGCGGTCCTGAAGGAGTTGCTCGGGTGACGGGTGAGTTGAACTATCTGCAGCTGATCCTGCATGCCAGTGTGGCAGTGCAGGCGGTGATGTTGGTCCTGCTGCTGGCCAGTCTCTGGTCGTGGTGGATGATCTTTCGCAAGCGCGCCATCCTCGGTCACGCTCGGCGCGAGGCCGACAGCTTCGAGGAGCGCTTCTGGAGTGGTGCGGACCTCGCCCAGCTCTACAAGGAAGTGCAGGGTCGGCGGGAGCCCGCGCAGGGTCTGGCCGCAGTCTTCGAGGCGGGTTTCCGCGAGTTCATGCGCCTGCGGCAACGCCGCCATCTGGATGGCCGTGCCTTGCTCGAAGGGGCTCAGCGGCAGATGCGCGTCTCCTTGTCGCGTGAAGTGGACCGTCTGGAACATCACCTCAACAATCTGGCGACGATCGGTTCGATCAGTCCCTACATCGGCCTGTTCGGCACCGTCTGGGGCATCATGATCGCCTTTCACGGCCTCGGTTCGACCCAGCAGGCAACGATCTCGACGGTCGCGCCGGCAATCTCCGAAGCGCTGATCGCCACCGCGATGGGCCTGTTCGCCGCAATTCCGGCGGTCATCTTCTACAACCGATTCATCAATCAGGTCGAGCGGCTGGAACTGCGTTACCAGGCATTCCAGGACGAGTTCAGCACCATCCTCCAACGTCAGGCCCACGTCGACGACGCGGTCACGCATCACTGAGCCGCCGACATGGTCCGCAAGCGCCGCAAGACCGTCGCCGAAATCAACGTCGTACCGTACATCGACGTGATGCTGGTGCTGCTGGTCATCTTCATGGTCACGGCACCGCTGATGAATCTCGGCGTTGACATCGACCTGCCCAAGAGCAATGCGCGTCCGGTCGAGCAGCCGAAGGATCCGATCACGATTTCGGTGAGGCGGGACGGCAGCCTGTACCTGATGCGCGAGGGCAAGCCGGAATCGATCACGCCGGAACAGCTGCGCGAGTACGTGGCCGCGGTGGTGCAGAGCAATCCGAAGATTCCGGTGCTGGTCGGCGGCGACACCGGCGTCGAGTACGGCAAGGTCTACGAGGTGATGGCCATCCTGCAGTCCGCAGGTGCGCCGCGAGTCGGCCTGCTCAGTGTGCCGAAGGGCGAGGAGCGCTGAAGTGCGAGGGCGGGTCGGTACTGCCGGGCACCTGGTGACCGTGGCGTTGCTGGGCCGCGGGCCATGAATGCCGTCGCTCGCACCCTGGAGCCGCCTTACCGCGAATCCTCGCGCGAGCTGCGCCGTGCGGGCTTGTACGCAATCGGCGTCCATCTGGCCTGTGTGCTCCTGCTGGCGGTGGGGCTCTACAGTGCGCCGCCGCCGCCCTTCGAGCCGGTCGGCGAGCCGATCGAGGCCGAGCTGATCAATCTGCCGACGCAGACGAAGCCGCCACCGCCCAAGCCGGCGGCGCGTCCGCAGCCGCCGCGGCCGGTCACGCCGCCCACCTCGACACCGAAGCCGGAGCAGACGCCTGCCAGTCGCCCGGAAGACGTGACCGATCTGAAACCGCCGGCACCGCCGGTGGTCGAGCCGGATCCGCTGGTCGCTGGCCCCGATCCGGCGGTCGAGCGACGCCGTCGCGAGGAAGAGCAGCGTCGGCAGCAGCTGGAGGAAGTGCGAGCCGAGCGCGAGCGGTTGCGGGAAGAGCAGCGCAAGGAAGAGCAGCGACTGGCCGAACTGCGCGAGCAGCAGCTGCAACGCGAACTGGCCGAGCGGGAGGACAAGGAACGCGCGCGCCGGGAAGCGCAGATCGCCGAAGAAGAAGCGGCGCTGCGGGGAACCCGCGAGAGCGACGATCTGCGTGCCCAGTACGTCACCGCACTGGCCCAGCAGCTCGACATCGCCTGGCTGCGGCCGCTGAACTCGCCCGAAGCCGTCACTTGCAACGTGCTGATCCGGCAGATCCGCGGTGGCGAGGTGATTGGTCGCAGCATCATCGAGCCGTGTCGGGCCGACGCCGTGCTGCGCAACTCGATGCTGACTGCCGTCGATCGCGCTTCGCCGCTGCCGTATGCCGGTTTCGAGAGCGTGTTCAGCGCAGAGATCATCGTGCCGATGAATACCTCCGGCTTCTGACCCGGATTCGCAAATCCGCCCTTCATCCGTACCGAGGTGCCGACATGAGACCCCTTCTGATCCTCTGGCTCGCACTGCTGGGTCTGCTGCTGGCCAGCCCGGTGCTGGCGCAATCGCAGGCGCTGGTCCTGCCGCCGATCACCGGTCGCGAAGGCGCCACGCCGATCGTGATCGTGCCGTTTGCGTGGCAGAGCGCCTCGCCGCAGGATCCGGCCAATGACATGGCCTCGATCATCCGCTCGAACCTCAATCGCTCCGGTCAGTTCCGTTCGCTGGATCTCGATCGGATCGTCGAGCAGCCCTCGCAACTGGATCAGGTCCGCTGGGACATCTGGAAGCAGCAGAAGCAGAACTATCTGGTGGTCGGTCGGGTGCTCGACAACCCGGATGCGACCCAGCGGGTCGAGTTCCAGCTGGCCAACGTCCTGACCGGCGAACAGATGCTGAGTCTGGCCCTGCAGAGTCGACGTGGCGAGGAGCGCTCGGTAGCGCACCAGATTTCGGATCTGATCTACGAAAAAATCACCGGCATCCGCGGCGCGTTCTGGACGCGAATCGCTTATGTCACGGCGACCGGGCTCGGCAACAATATTCGCTATCGCCTGGTGGTCGCCGACAGCGACGGCTTCAATCCGCAAAACATCGTGCAGTCGAATGAGCCGCTGATGTCGCCGGCGTGGTCGCCGGATGGTCGCCGACTGGCCTACGTGTCCTTCGAGCGCGGCAATTCAGCGATCTATATCCAGGAAATCGCCACCGGCGCGCGCCGACTGGTGTCCAGTTTCAAGGGCATCAATGGTGCACCGGCGTTTTCACCGGATGGCAACCGACTGGCGCTGGCCCTGTCGCGGACCGGCAATCCGGAAATCACGATCCTCGATCTGGCGACCAACCAGTTCACCCAGCTGACCCGGAACCTCGCGATCGACACCGAACCGGTCTGGATGCCGGATGGCCGCGAGCTGTTGTTCACGTCCGACCGCGGTGGCCGCCCGCAGATCTATCGGGTCAGCGCCGACGGCGGCGACGCGGCGCGGGTCAGCTTCCAGGGTGACTACAACGCCCGCATCAGCGTCAGTGCCGATGGCCAGCGCTGGGCGATGGTGCAAGGCAACCGCAATGTGTACCGAATTGCAGTGATCGACCGCAAGCTCAATGACACCGCCCGGATCATCACCGACGGTCGGCTGGACGAATCGCCGACCTTTGCGCCGAACGGCAGCATGATCCTGTACGCCTCGCGAGAGGGCGTCCGCGGCGTGCTGTATGCGGTTTCCGCCGATGGTCGCGTCAAGCAGCGGCTGGCTTACGCGGACGGTGATGTCCGCGAGCCTTCGTGGTCACCATTCAGGCAGCGTTGAAGCCACGGCCGCGAAGCTTGGCAAGCTTTCGCTAACAACTTTTTAACCGGGGAACGATCCGATGAACAACACCCTCCGCATTCTCGCGCTGGCTGCCGCCATCGCGGTCCTCGCTGGCTGCAAGACCAAGTCGAACGAAACGCCGGAAACGCCGCGTGCTAGCGACCCGCCGCCGGCCGCCCAGGCCGAACCGGCCCGCGGTGAAAGCTGGACCGACGTCACGCTGCTGGACACCAAGCCCTGCCTGAAGGCCCGCACCGTCAACTTCGACTTCGATCAGGCCGACGTGTCGGGCCAGTTCGACGAGATGATCGGTTGCCATGCCAAGTGGCTGCAGAACAACCCGGGCGCCCGCCTGACGCTGGAAGGCAACGCCGACGAGCGCGGTACCCGTGAATACAACCTCGGCCTGGGCGAGCGTCGTGGCAATGCCGTGCGCGATCTGCTGCTGGCCAAGGGCGCGCGCTCCGAGCAGCTGACCGTCGTCTCCTACGGTGAAGAGCGTCCGGTCTGCGCCGAATCGACGGATGACTGCTGGGCCCGCAACCGTCGCGCGGACCTGGTTTACACGCAGCGCCAGTAATCCATGAGCCACGTCGTTTTCGGACGTGTGCATGCAGCGGCAGCCCTGGTGGCTGCCGTTGCTGTTTGCGGTCCGGTGTGGGCGCAGTCGGGAAGTCGATTGAGTCTGGCCGAGCGAGTCGCCCAGCTGGAGCGCCAGCAGGCGCAGAGCCAGGGTCAGGATCAGGCGGTCGAATGGCTGCAGCGTCTCAACGACATGCAGACCGAGCTGCAGTCGCTGCGCTCGCAGGTCGAGGTGCTCGAACGCGAGCTGGAATCCCTGAAGAAGCGCAGCAACGATCAGTATCTGGACCTCGATGGTCGCCTGCGGTCCGTCGGGCCTGACTCGGGTGCGCAGGGTGGGGTTCCGTTGCCGCCACCTACGGGTGATCTGTCGTCCGTCGACGAGATGCCTGCGATGTCGGAGCCGCCGCCGGTGGCTGACGCCGACCCGACGGCCGATCTGACGGCGCAAGCCGATCGTCGGGATGCCGAGATGGCAGCCTACGACCATGCTTTCGAGGCCTTGAAGCAAGGCAATTATCAGGAGTCGGCCCGGCGTTTCTCGGCCTACCTCACCGAGTTCCCGGATGGGGAGAATGCGGCCAATGCGATTTACTGGCTGGGTGAAAGCCATTACGTCAACCAGCGGTATCCGGACGCACTGAAGAGCTTTCAGGCGTTGCTGCAGCAGTTTCCGAGCAGCGCGCGTGCCCCCGATGCCTTGCTGAAGGTCGGCTACTGCCATCACCAGATCGGCGATACGCAGCGGGCGACGCAGGCGCTGAACTCGGTGATCCAGCGCTACCCGAATACCGCGGTTGCCGGATTGGCGCAGACCCGGCTGCGGGCCATCCGCAGCAACGAACGTTGATCGGTTCCAACCACTTTCTGCAGGGATCGACGTGACCGCTACCGCGCTGTCTTTTGAGCTGTTTCCGCCCAAGACCGACGAGCAGCGAGAGCTCCTGAGCCGGTCGGTCGAGCAGCTGCGCAGCTATGCGCCGGAGTATTTTTCGGTCACCTTCGGCGCCGGCGGCTCGACGCTGGACTACACCGTGGCCACCGTGCGGCAGTTGCGGGAGCGCGAGGGTCTGGACGCGGCGCCGCATCTGTCCTGCATGGGCGGCACGCGCGCCGAAATCCGCGCGCTGCTGCAGACCTACGCCGAGCTGGGCTGCAAGCGCATCGTCGCGCTCCGCGGGGATCTGCCCTCGGGCATGGCCACGCCTGGCGAATTCGCTTATGCCGTGGACCTGGTGCGTTTCATCCGCGCCGAGTTCGGAGATGCCTTCCGACTGGAAGTGGCGGCTTATCCGGAGTTCCATCCGCAGGCGGTCAATGCCGATGATGATTTGCGGCATTTCGTCGAAAAATGCCGGGCCGGCGCCGATGCGGCGATTACCCAGTATTTTTTCAATGCTGATGCCTATTTCCGTTTCGTCGATGCCGTGCGCGCGCAGGGTGTCGATCTGCCGATCGTGCCGGGGATCATGCCGATCGCCAATTTCTCCCAGTTGAAGCGGTTTTCGGCGATGTGCGGCGCGGAAATTCCGCGCTGGCTGGATCGACGTCTGTCGGCGATGGGCGATGACGCCGATGCCATTCGCGCTTACGGCGCCGATGCGGTCGCGGCCTTGTGTCGCCGGCTGCTGGAGGGCGGTGCGCCTGGCCTGCACGTCTACACCTTGAATCGGGCGCGCGCGACCATCGCGATTCTGGATCGGCTCGGTATCCAGCCCGCCGCCTGATGCTGCCCTGGCTCGCCTTCGCGGCGATATCGCTGATCTGGGGCTCGACGTGGCTGGTCCACGTCCACGCACTCGCTGATTTCACGCCGCTGGGGCTCGCGACCACGCGTTTCGCGCTGGCCGGCGTGTTGTGCCTCGCAATCGGCCTTTATCGCGGTGAACAGGGCTGCGAGCGTCGCGAGCTGCCGAAACTGCTGCTGTCCGGCTTGATCCTGCTCGGGTTGGCGAACGTCCTGACCGCCTGGACCCTCACCTGGATACCGAGCGGTGTCGGCGCCGTTCTGCAGTCGCCGATTCCGGTCTGGATGGCGCTGTTGACGATGCGCCGCGAGCCTCTGGGCAAGGCCGGATTCGCAGCCACACTGCTTGGTCTGGGCGGCGTCGTGCTGGTGTTGTGGCCGGATGAGCGCGTCGACCTCGCCCTGCTGCCGGCCGCGGTCTGTGTGGGCAGCGCACTGATGTGGAGTTGGGCTGCGCTCTACCAGCGGCGCCATGTCAGTAGTGGCGGCATGTTCATCAACACGGGCATGCAGATGCTGGCGTCGGCATTGGTTGGCACGTTGCTGTTGCCGTTCTTCGGTGGCGCGACGGTCGACGGCAGCGTCAGCCCTCAGGCTTGGGCAGCGCTGGCCTACCTGACGCTGTTCGGTTCGCTCATTGCGTTCTCGGCCTTCCTTTATCTGACGCGGGTCTGGCACCCGGCGCGGGCCGGCAGCTTTTCTTATCTGAATCCGCTGGTTGCGGTGCTGTTGGGGGTGACGCTCAACGATGAGCCGCTGACCGCCAGGCTTCTGATCGGCATGGTGGTGATCCTGTGCGGGGTGGCCCTGCTGCAATGGGTCGCAGTCCGCCGAGCGCGGGCAAGCACTCCGGCATGATCGTCGGCAGCGCTGGCTGCCGGTGAAATCGATGAGGCTTTGCAAAGTGGCGGAGCGCGACGCGGGTCACGAGGGGCTCGCGTGACACCGACGGACGGTCTGTTCCTGACGCTGGTGCTGGCGCTGCTGTGGACCACCCGCCGCGCCGCATGGGCAGTGGCACGCCGGCGTCCGCTCGCGGTCGCACTGCTGGCCTGCACGGTAACGTCGCTGCGGATGATGCACATCAGCTTGCCGGGGGGCGTCGAGCTGGAGTTGCTCGGCGCGGCGCTGACGCTGTTGATGCTGGGCAGCGCCGCGGGCAGCTGGACCTTGTGCATCGCTCTGGCGTTGGCCGCGCTGGCGTACGGAGCCTGGCCGGTGGCTCCGGGCGCTGATTTGCTGGCAACAGTGCTCCTACCTGGCCTGATCATCCCGGGATTGCTGCTGCTGCGCCGGCACTATCGGGTGCGCGAGCCTTTCGTCTACTTCCTCGGCATCGGTTTCGGCGGCGCCGCGCTGACCATGCTGGCGGCCAGTCTGAGCCGCTGGCTGCTGGAAACGTTGGCCGGTGCCGGCAATGCGGCCGCGCTGTCGGACGCCTATCTGCTGGCAGCGCCGATGATGATGTTCGCAGAGGGCTTTCTGACCGGCGCGCTGGTGACCGGTGCCGTGGTCTACGCCCCCGAACTGCTGGAAACCTGGGATGACGCGACGCTCCCCGGTACCGGCTGATGCCTGCGGCGTGAAGGTCCCGTGCGCCGGCTGGCGTCGTCTGCCATCGACAAAGCTTGCACAATGCGTGGCGGTGCAGGACGCAGTGACACGGGAGTCAGGGCAATGAAGTGGGATCGGGCACGACGCAGCACGAATGTGGATGACCGCCGCGGGATTGGTGGCGGCGCGGCGCGCGGCGCCGGTGGGCTTGGCATCGGCGGCATCCTGCTGGTGCTGGCCATCAGCTGGTTCACCGGCCAGAACCCGGCCGAGCTGCTGCGACTGGTCGAGACTGCGCCAGTGGCCGGCGCGCCGCAGGCGGCACCGTCGGCCGGTGCCCCAGTCGACGCCAAGGGTGACTTCATCGCGGCAATTCTGGGCGAGACCGAAGACGTCTGGTCGGCGATCTACCAGCAGAACGGCGGCAGCTACGTCGCCCCCACGCTGGTGCTGTTCGAGGACACGGTGCAGAGTGCCTGCGGACGAGGGGAGGCGGCGACCGGGCCGTTCTATTGTCCGGCCGATCGCAAGGTCTATCTGGAGCTGGGCTTCTTCGAGCAGATGCGCACGCGTCTTGGCGGCGGAGGCGAATTCGCCGAGGCCTACGTCATCGCCCACGAGGTCGGCCACCATATCCAGACGCTGACCGGTGTGTCGAGGCAGGTCCAGGAGCTGCGCCGCCGCGGCGAGGACGTCAAGGGCGCCAACGGTCCGCTGGTGCGACAGGAACTGCAGGCCGACTGTTACGCCGGCGTCTGGGCCCATCATGCCCAGCAGCGCCACGACTGGCTGGAGCCGGGGGACATCGAGCGCGCGCTGGCGACCGCGGCGGCGATCGGCGATGACCGTCTGCAGCGACAGTCGCGCGGGGTGGTGGTGCCGGACAGCTTCTCGCACGGCACCAGCGAGCAGCGGGTGCGCTGGTTCCGGGCCGGTTTCGATGCCGGCGATCCGGCGCGCTGCGACACCTTCGCCGCCACACGCCTCTGAGTTCGATGGGCCTGCACCACCACGATCACGCGCACGGGCAGGAGGCTTATCCGTCGGCGGCCGGTCCGGGCCGCGATCCGGAGAGCGCGGAAGCGGCGGCGCGGGCGCGTGAGCGGGGTTTGCGGGCTGCCATCCTGCTGACCTTCGGTTTCGCCATCGTCGAGGCCATCGGCGGCTGGTGGTCCGGCTCGCTGGCGTTGATGGCCGATGCTGGCCACATGGTCACCGACTCGACGGCGCTGCTCCTGGCCTGGATTGCCGCGCGTCTGTCGCAGCGGCCGGCCAGTCCGCGGCTGAGTTATGGCTGGCGTCGTGCCGAGGTGCTGGCGGCGCTCGCGAATGCGGTGTTCATGATCGTTCTCGTGGTCTTGCTCGCAACTGCTGCACTCGGGCGCTTGCAGCAGCCGACGCCGGTGATGGGCGGCAGCGTGATGCTGATTGCCGCCGTGGGACTGGTGATCAACCTGTTCGTCTATCGCGCCCTGCATGCCGCTGATCGTGGCGCGCTGAACACCCGCGGCGCGCTGATCCACGTGCTCGGCGACCTGCTCGGCTCGGTGGCCGCCCTGATCGCCGGGGCGGTGATCTGGGCGACCGGCTGGACACCGATCGACCCGCTGCTGACCCTG
>Ga0209812_10001004_pt1 | contig 21799 bp, 16 predicted proteins | sample JI71714BDNA_FD_187502 | JGI IMG/M metagenome (GOLD analysis project Ga0209812, IMG submission 187502) | Wastewater effluent complex algal communities from Wisconsin, to seasonally profile nutrient transformation and Carbon sequestration -... | ecosystem: Engineered > WWTP > Effluent > Algae...
GGTGGTACCTCTCCCTATCGTTTTTCATGGTCAAATGGGGCCGAAGGTTCAACAATTACCAATTTGACTGCCGGTACGTATAGTGTAACCGTTACGGATGCCAATGGATGCACAACTTCAACTAATGTATCGGTCACACAACCAAGTCAGCTTATTGCCTCGTTGGCGACTCAATCGGTATCTTGTTTTGAAGGCACAAATGGGGCTATTACGTTTACTGGGTCGGGGGGGACCTCTCCCTATCGTTTTTTATGGTCAAATGGAGCTACAGGGCCAGCGATTACCAATTTAGTGGCTGGAGCGTATAGCGTAACTGTAACGGATGCCAATGGATGTACTGCGGAAGGTAACGCCATGGTCACACAACCTGAAAGACCAGTTGCCATTAGTCTAACCTCAACAGCTGTTTCTTGCTTTGAAGGTTCCAATGGAACAGCCACCGTGACTGGGTCGGGGGGGACAGTCCCGTATCGTTTTTTATGGTCAAATAGCGGAACGGCTTCAACAATCACCAACGTAACGGCTGGAACATACAGCGTAACCATCACGGATGCTAATGGATGTATCTTGACAGGCTCAGTTCCGGTCACCCAACCAGAGGCTCCTCTGGGTGTACAGGTATCGGCTACCCCAGTGTCTTGTTTTGGTGGTTCCAACGGCTCTGCCACGGCGATTGCCTCCAGAGGAACTGCCCCGTACAGTTATTTGTGGTCCAATGGATTGACAGACCCGACAATTACCAATGTACCGGCTGGAGATTTTACGGTAACAGTAACCGATGCCAATGGATGTATCGCTTCTACTGCTGTTCCGGTACCGCAGCCTAGCCAACTGGTGGCATCCGTAACGAATCAACCTGTCCTTTGCCATGGTGAGAATACAGGTTCTGCACTTGTGGCAGTTTCGGGCGGAATATTCCCCTACACGTTTACTTGGTCGAATGGATTGACCGTAAATAACCCCTCGAATCTACCGGCAGGTGTGTTCTCCGTAGTTGTTACTGATGCGAATCGATGTACTTCCGAGTTAAGCACAACGATTACACAGCCTGAGCCTTTGGCGTACTCTTTTTTGAAAGAGGATGTGAAATGTTTTGGTGGGACTGATGGGAAAATTGAATTAATTCCTACGGGTGGAACGGCTCCTTATCAAATGATCGCCAACGGTCAATCATTGGCATTAACCGGACAACTTTTTCGTGCTGATTCCTACCAGATCAATGTGCGTGATGCAAATAATTGTTTAAGTGGGTTTACCACAGTCCAAATTCAACAGCCATCATCTCCTGTGACCGCTCAACTGCTCGAAGCCAAATCACCACGTGGATTTGGTTTACGCGATGGCCTAGTCGTTGTTGAAATTAAGGGAGGTACTGGTCCTTTCAGTGGTTTTTCAACCACGTGGTCATGGGATGGCGGCAGCAATTCTAGCGAAATAAAAACAGAAACGGGTAATTCACTTAAAACAACCTTGGAAAATGCTGGGGGAGGTAATTACACGCTTCAGGTTACCGATACTCAATTCGCCGCTGCACTTTCTAAAGCAGGATGTACCGCGACATTGACTTATTTTTTAGAACAACCTGAAAAAATTACGGCGGTCACTTCGGTGGATAAAGGAGTTTCTTGTTTTGGGAAGTTTGATGGACAGCTTTCGGCGGTCGTCCGAGGAGGGGTAATCTTTGATAATACCAATCCATATCAATATCAGTGGTTCAAAAAGGAAAATGAAACACGGGTTAGACTGAATGAAACGGCGGATAAACTCATCAATGTGGATGCCGGTCTGTATGTCTTGCGTGTCACGGATAAAAATGATATTACGGCTGAATTTGAGGTCAATTTAAATGTAACCCCCAGTCTTCTTACCACCGTCGTGGCACAAGAAAACCCGACGTGTTCAAGTTCAAAGGATGGATTTATCGAAATCCAAACCGTCGGTGGCGTTGCTCCGTTAACCGTAGATTGGGGAGGAGGTATATCAGGAAGCAAAATTGTAAATTTAAGCGCGGGTAACTATTTCGGCGTCGTTCGGGATCGTGAGGGCTGTACGGGTGAAGTGGCTGTAGCCTTGTCTGCCAAGGAAAATGTACAGGTTCGGGTGGCTAAAAAAACAGAGTCCATTTGTTTTAATGGGTGTGACGGTGCAATAGAATTGCAGGTTCAAGGAAATATTTCGCCATTTACCGTAGCTTGGACACAGAACTCAACAATGGGTACGGCAGCCAACTTGAGTGGAACTGTAGTCAATAATTTATGTCCTGGTGAGTATATTGCCAACATCACCACAAACCTAGGTTGTACGGTTTCCTCCGGAGCGATTCTTTTGGCTAATCCAGCGGTAAAAACAATTCAAGTTTCAGATGATCTTATCGTGTGTTCAGATGCAAATGTGGAGATCGACGCCGCAGCCTTGGTGCCTTCAAAAAGTTATCTCTGGACATTGCCATCGGGCTTACAGACTACAGCACCTCGGTTACTGATTCGCGAAAATGGCACCTACGCACTTCAGGTTGAAGATGCCAATGGATGTAAAGCCTCCGATTCGTTCTCGGTTCAGGTGGTCAATGTATCCAATGGGTTATTGTTTTCTGTGGCATCCTCTGGGGTCATGGGCGAGTTTGTTTATGCAGTCAATTTAACCCCGACATCGGTTCCTACTGCTTGGCGTGTAACAGGTCCTGCCTCAGTAGTTCGTGAGGAAAATAGTCTTTTGGTATTAAATCCAACAGGTATAGGTCAGATTCAAATTGAATTACTGTCTTCGGCTGGCGGGTGTGTATCGAATATCAAACGGATAATTGAAATTACGGATGGGTTAACCACCAACACGAAAGAGACAATTCAGTGGTCCGAAACTCCCGCAAACCATGAGCAAGTGAATGAACTCTTGACCGAAAATTCATTTATCGTTTACCCAAATCCAACCGCAGGTTTATTTTATGTGAAGACTGGCCAGTCTGCCGTAAAAAAGGCGTCTGTTCGCATTGTAGAGGCGACAATGAATCGTTTGGTTCATCAGGAAGATTTCATCGAAATCGATACCTTTGGAGTGCCTGTTCATTTGGATGCCTATGCACTAAAGGAGGGCAGTTACTATGTCATTATTGTGGTGGACGACCAGCGCATCGTGAAGCGACTTTTTGTAAAGGATGGTGGTGGAAAGCTGTAACGCTATGGGTTTATGGGCAATCCAATCGTTAAATACCTCATGAGCTTCCCTTTATAATTCAACTTCTAGTTTAGTCGGTTGTAGTGAAAAGAAGAAAAAGACCTCTACGTTGATAATGTACTTGCTGGACGTGATTCCAGCGGTAAATTATTGATTTAGAGGTATTTTCTTGTGCGAGATTGGCGTGTGAATTGTTTTTAGAAAAAGACAATTTGATGGATGAGAAATGTTCGTTAATCCTAGCTTGTAATTTCGATGATGATGTTGGTCCCATTACTGGTTGAGTCAAATAATATATCAAACTGGGCTAAGTTAGCTCTCTGTTGAATGTTTTTAAGACCGATTCCGCCTTGAGTAGGTACCGAATTAAAATCCCAACCGATTCCATCATCCTCAATGACAACCCAACTTTTTTCCTCATCTTGAAAAATTTGCATGGAGACTTCCTTGGCCTCGGAATGTTTAACTAGGTTGGTAAATAACTCCTGGACAATGTAATATAAATTCTGCTGACGATTTTCATTCAATCTTACATCAATTTGTTTCTTGGTAAAATCAAAATAAGTAAACCGAATGCTTGAAAACTCATCAAAACGCTCGGCTAGGCGGCTAAGTTTAAGACTGATGGGAAGATGATCATTTTTTACAAGATTATGACTCAAAAATCTAATTTCTTTGATTGCTTCAAAAAGAACAGACCGAAGAGTATCCGTTGGAGGTTCTTTTAAATTCAAATAGCCAAGTGCTGACGCCAATATGTTGCCAACATTGTCATGTAAATTACGACCAATGATACCAACTTCAGTTTTTCGAATATCTTCCATTGTTGTACGAATAAAATCTAAATTCTTATCGTAGTTTTTTCGCGAAATTAGTTTTTCACGAAGAGTAAAAATGCAAATGATGGAAATGCTGATCATTGAGCTAAACCAAAATGCTACATCAATACTTAGGTATATGGATAAATTTTGTTTAGTAAAATAATCAAATAAATTAAATACAATAAATGGTGAAAAGGCAATAGAAATAGCGATGAAATGATAGTTTATTTTATTTTTCCTCCAAGCCAGTAGTGATGAATATGTTATCCAGATAATTTGAGCAAAAATTAGGATAAAAAAACTAAAGACAATCAGACGATCGATTCGAAAAAAAATAGGTTGAGGGAGGAAGAAACAGCACGATAAAGCTACGTTGCTGATGAACAGCCCAATTGTAATGAAATTAAACCATTTTTCATTTTTTGGGACAGGCTTCATGAATGCATAGCCATACGGATGATAAAATGCATTAATGATTCCAATGAAAATTGAAGTAGAGCCGATACTGAAGTCGGGGTAGATTTGAATCCAATCAAAAAATCCAAAAAAACAACATAGAGAAATTGTCATCATTGAAATGTATAGTCCAAATAATAACATTTTTTTATCATAAAAGATGATTCCTAAAATTAATATGACAATTGAAATGATGGATAGAAGTATGATGTTGATTAATTTTATGGTTACAATGTTTATCAGTTTTGTAATATAAAAATCATAGTCAAAAATATTTAATTTAACTTGATGAACTCCGTGTTTTCGTTTAGTATGAATTAAAATATGGATTGTATCATGAGCGCGAATAGTAAGTGGTAGCGCGTGAACATACATTGAAATAGCTCGTTTCGATAGCGGCGTAGTTTTGTTCACTTCCCCAATATTCTTTATTTCTGTGGTACTTATATCATAGATTTCTAGCGCGTCACAACGTAGGTGTATTGATTCTTCTATGACCATTTTCCGCGTGTGATTCGTTGCATTTTTGATAGAAATGTAATACCAGTAGCTAGGATTAGTATGGTACTCTCCTAAGGTGATGGTCCCATCTGATATTGTTTTTTGTGCGGATTTAGTTTGTTTTATAGCGGTTAAATTTGCGCTCTTGACATCAACATTCTCCAACACAAGTAATTTATTCCCAATGTTTTCAGATTTAAACTCTCGTGTTATTTCTACACCAAAATTTTGCGGCTTATCGGGTACTTCCATGGCGTTTACCCATCTAGGATTACCTAAAAAAAGAAGTACCGTTGATAGGAGTAGGGGTAAGTGAAGAGGTCGCATCTAGATTTTCTAGTATTCGGAAATTAGCGGGCAATTTACATGAAAAATTTACTAGATGGTATACCTGAAGGCAGGTAGTTTAAAGACGTTTAGATCGTATTAGAAGACACGGTATTACCCCGAAACCAAACAGTGGGTGGTAGCTCTCCTGTGGAGTGCTACTCAAGGAGGTATCCTATTGGCCAAGGCTGCCGGGGAAGAATAAGAACGCGCCAATGGGAATCAAACCGGAGGAGAATTGGCTAATATTTCAATTGCCATGGGAATTTGGCCGCTCTGATACTATTTCCTGATCTGAGTATTTAAGCTGTTAAGGAAAACCTAACAGAGGAGTCCTACATTTGCATCTCAGAAATTTCGGATAAACTCATAGAACTCTTGTCGGGTCTTAAACTTTAGCTTAACGTTTATATTTCGACGGTGCGTTTCTATTGTATAGTAGCTTAACTTCAGTTCGGTGGCCATTTGTTCGCTTGTGAAATTTCTTTTCAGCAAGTGAATAATTTGAATTTCACGTTTAGTTAATTGGTGTTTTAATGAAAAGGTATCCTTGGATTCTGTCATTTCTTGTTCATCCTTCCCTATAATTATTGGTTCTCCCTCCATAATTTTCTGGAGCGCTGCAATCACGGTCGTTGCTCCTGTGGTTTTATTGATGTAGCCATTCACGCCCTCTTTCATGAAAAGTGAAATTTCTTTTCTATCGGAATACATGCTTATAATCACTATTTTACATGATTTGTCAATTGATTTTATTTGCTTAACGATTTCTAAACCATTGAGATAAGGCATATTGTAGTCCACAATGATCAGATCGGGTCTCAGCGCGATACACTGATGAATAGCCTGTCGGCTGTCGTAGATTTGTCCGATAATTTTAAAATTTTCGTAATCTTTAAATATCGAAGCCAAGCCATCATTAAACAGGCGATGATCATCAATAATTATAGTTCTAATCATTTTTACTTTGTGTTTCAATGATAAAATTTGTGCCGTCACAGGTGGAATCAATCGTAAGTTTTAGGTTCGATATTTCAGCTCTTTTATATATATTATACAGACCAATTCCTTTATTTTTGTTGAGATTTGTAAACCCAATACCATCATCCTCAATTATGAATTGAAAAGAAGCCGATTCCTTCTCAAAAACCTGAACAATTACTTCCTTTGCATTGGCATGTTTCATTGCGTTAGTGAGTGCTTCTTGAATAATCATAAAGATGTTTTGCTGCGTGATTTTATCTAAATCATTAACTTTTGCGTTTGAAAAGTCCTTGAATTCAAAAGAAATCTCCGAGAAATCATTAAACCGCTCGATTAATTCAGCCAGTTTTTGAACCAAGGGTAAATCCTCGTCTTTGACCAAATTATGGCTTAAAAATCGTATATCATTGATCGCATTTAGGATAAGTTTATTTATTTCTTCCGCCTTGGTTGTTGTTATATTAAGGTAGCCCAACGCTGACGCCAGCGTATTGCCAACTTGATCATGTAGATTTCGTCCAATGGCCTCTACTTCGGTTTTGCGGATGGCATCCATGATTTCTTTGGTCCGTTTAAGATTGGATTCCGACTGTTTTCGTGACACAAGCTGTTCGCGGAGTAGGCAAATACCAACATAGGCCGTGCCTAAGGTTATAAAAAGAATGATAACGTTATCTGATTTGAGAAACTTCAAAGAACTTCCGTTGAACAAGGCAATTTGACTTAAAAAAAAGGGGGCATACGCTATGAGTAAGCCTAGGAATAAGTAATAAACTCGTGCACGAATCCAAGCTACCAACGCATAATAAAAAAACTGAACGATATTAAGCAGGGTAAGAATGATCATCATCAAGGGCAGGTTTACCACGTCTTGTAAGCGATTATACAGCGAAATAGGGAATAGATAACAAACGGTGAAAAACAAACTCACGCCAAACAAGGCGTAAGTAATGGCAATAAAAACCTTTTCATTTTTGGGTATGGGCTTCATCCATTCCAATATAAATAAGGGAGGGGTTATGGCAACCATCATGCCAAATACGCTCACATTACTCCCCGAAAGCCCTATTTTAGGAAAATCAATGAGTGGGTCGATGTATCCCCATGTTGTGATGTACACGAAAACAATCGTCACAATGCCCAAGCCCCAGTAAATCATGCTTCTACTCCCAAATACCTGCCCCAGGATGACCATTGTGACGGCCATAATCATAAAAAATGTCAACTGAAATACACGCGTCAAGAATATGGCCAGGCGTGTATTCCAGTAGGTTTCATTTGTCGAAATGTTCAGGTTAACCTCATGCACCCCAAAATGGCGTTGGGTATGAATCGCAAGTGTAAGGGTATCTTTGGGTTGAAGCGTTAGGGGAATAGCGTACGTGAAAAAAGGTAGTGGGTATTTTGAAAAGGGCATGTTGCGGTTGAGACTCCCTATTTTTTTTAGTTCACCGTTTTCAATAGAATACATTTCAAATGTATCACACCGAAGTCGGTTGTATTCATCCACGACCAACGGCTGAGGTTCACTACGGGTATTGATAATCTGGGTAAAAAACCATGCATCTGGATACTGTCGGTATGAACCCAATAAAATAGCGTCTTTTGTCTGGCTTACTGAATCTGTGTGCTCTTTCAACCATTTCTTTAGATCTGGCCGGGTTAAATCATTTGCGGCGAGCTTGGTTGACACCAACACCCGTTGGTTGAGTGATTGTGTGGAGAAGGTTGAGTCTATGCATAAAGGTACGGAAAGTACATCGGGTAGGGTGGTTGTCTCGCTAGTTGAACAGCTTTCACAGAAAATCAACCCCATTATACTGGTTATCGTAATTACTAACTTCCTTTTAGCGTACATTTAGTTTAGAGGCAATGGGTTTAGAATGCAAATAACTATAAACTTACCGGATAAAAAAAGTTCTAGCCCAAGGTAGTTCACACAACGTAAAAATTTCAAAACTACTGGGTAACCGGTATTTTTTGGCAAAAAAACATTGTTTAGGTTTGTCATGACATTAGGCACTTAAAAATGAGAGAATTCTTTAACGAGGATTTTAATAGGTTTTAATAAGTCTGGTATGCCAAATTAACCATAATAGAAACAATTGTAAGTGTAAATTTAGGGGGGCATTTAGATTTTTTAGTATTCGGTAAATGGAGGATATCTGCATTTAAAGTTCGCGACTATACATATCTATGAAGTCGAAGTTGTGTTAGGTCTTAAATTGAAAAGTATGCACTATAAATAAAGTTTATCTAAATATATATTCATCTAACTCAATATGTCGTATTCCAAGCCTACATTTCAGCTGGTCAGAGAACGAAAATGGGACGTAGTCCCACAATTTGACCAACCCAATAGGGGGTCTGATTTGGGTCATTCCGCCTCATTGGATTTGATCATCAAAGGTCAAGGGGTATTGCTCTTTAAAGTTTCTCGCGAGCACTCGTTGGACAGCTTTATTGATTTGGTGTTTAAGAGCGGGGAGTCTATTGAAACACTCTCCCTTCGTTTGTATCCCGAAAAGATCGTGTTGATGAGGGAAGGCGCTACATTAGCAGACCAGCCAACCCATATGTGGTTGAGTGAAGAGCGGGCATTTTATTGGGTAAGTTTAGACGCCCAAAACCAGTTCATCCGATTCGGAATTGGCGAAGCACGTTTGGAAACCGAAGTTTTCTCCTATTTTTTTCCTCATCAAGACAAGCCATTTTTAGAAGGGTTGAGTGATCTAACCTATCAATCGGATCAACTTGTTTTGCTCAGACAACTCCGTGACCCGATCATCTCGCGTGTTCCGCTCGTGGTAAAAGATACTCAAGAGTTGACCATGGACGACGTAGCAAGTCAAGTAGTATTGCCGAATGCGCATTTAGCTCCTATGGCGCAACGCTTGTATGATACCATTTCTGGAAAACGATTCGAGTTAGATACACCTGATTTCCCAGCGTTTCCTCAAGCGATCGAACACAGTATAGCAACCCCTGGAGCTTGGTGTTATGAGAAACTAAAAGAAAAAGCGGGCGAATTTGGTGATCAGAATCCCAAAAAAGTGTACCTCCGAATCACATTAGGGCAAAATGGAGGAGAATCGCCGGGGATTCCTTTTGTCATGGAAATTTGGCCGGCAGGTTGTTTCTCTCCCGTTCATAACCACGCAGGAGCCCATGCCGTGATCCGGGTTCTGCATGGTGAAATTAAAGTAAAGCTGTTTCCTTTCTTGGGAGCCGACAAGCCATTTGGCGAACAAGTTTTTCGTCCTGGAGACATCACCTGGATTAGCCCTACACTGAATCAGTTCCATCAATTAGTCAATCCCAACGAAGCGGGGCCAACTTGCATTACGATTCAATGCTATATGTACGATGAGTCGGACACGGGTCATTACGATTATTTTGATTACCTCGACGATCATAATCAAATCAACCAATATGAACCAGATTCCGATATGGACTTCTTGGCATTCAAAGCCCAAATGAAGAAAGAGTGGCAAAGTCGTTCATAATAAGCGTTTTAAGTTCCCCAGATCTATATACACTTTACTAATCTAGGCGTTATGAAAAATGTTTTTTTGATGATCGGGCTGGTGCTTAGCCTGTCAGCCTGTAAGCAAACTCAAAAAGAGGATGTGGTAGCAGGTGATAAGGCCACCGAAAAATTTGTCCGCAAAAATGCCCATTCAGAGGAGGCCAAAGCCGACCTCGAGGCCATGGAAAAGGCTTTTGGAATGATGCGATCCATGGGATGTACGGAGCCCATTAGCTGGTATTATCAGGGGGCAATACATAGTGTTCCGTTGCTTTCGGATGATCCTGAAGATGATCAACCCAAAACACCAAACTCCCTATGTGAGTCGTTTCAGTTCAATGCATCGCAATTAAAAACAGCATGGGCGAATTGTACACACGATCATAGCCAAGCAGCCAACCTTAATTTTTTGCTTTGGCATAGGCTCTATATTTGGCATTTAGAGAAAATTGTACGGGAACTGTCTGGTAAAAAAGATTTTGCTTTGCCTTATTGGGGTTATACCAATACAGAAAATATAGAACTGAATCGTACTTTGCCAGGTGTATTCCGAAATCCCAAAAGTACGCTGTTTGAAAAAGCACGTTACCAAGAATTGAACGATGGAAAAAGTATTTCAGCTGAATTTTCAAGAAACTTAGATTTATCTAGCTTATTTGACCATCAGGATTTTGCAACCTTTGCTAATAATATAAATGAAGTGCCACATGGGGCAATGCATGATTATATAGGAGTAGGAGACTCTGTAAGGAAAGACGTCAAATATTTTAATTCGATATATAACAAAGAATTAAATGAGGGATTAATGGCCTATGTGGAAAGTGCAGGTTTTGATCCTATATTTTGGTTGCACCATGCCAATATCGACCGGATTTGGCAACAATGGACGAATTCCGAAAAAGGAAAGGAAGTTTGTTTGGACTCGCTTAAAAAGTATGCGTGGCCAAATTATACTTTTTTTGATGGGAAAGGAAAACAGGTGAATTATACCATCGAGGAGGTCTATAACATCATTTACAATGGCATGGACTATACCTATGACGATACCGAGGTGAAAGGAAAAAACAGCATAACCGAGTGTAAACCAAGTTTGAAGGCACAGGGAACGCCGATGCAAGAGGTTACGCCGGGTAAAGCAAACATAAAAGTTAGCAAAAATGCGACAGAGCATTTGTTGGTCAATCGGGTGTTCAATTCTCCAACTTTATTAAAAGCAGCAAGTAGTTTGTCCAATCGGTACTATTTAACTTTTGATGTAGAAATTCCAGAAGAAGGATCCCTGAGAGGCACGTTTGAGGTGTATCTCAATCTTCCAAAAAATGTTGTACCAATACCAAGTGACAAGTATTTCTGTGGTTTTATGAACTTCTTTGGTTCCAATCACAAACACCACCATCACGCAGGACATGATGCACACACGGGACCGAGCCTCAAGAAGTTTCGTTTTGATGTGACGGACGAAATCCGAGATACCGATGCGTTCAACAAAAAGGAATTTAAGTTGACTTTCCCGGATTTAGGCGAGAATGAGTTGACGATTCGAAACGTGCAGATTGTCAAACAATAATCCTTCTGAAGCGGGAATCAAGCTGTTTCGGTAGCTCGATTCCCGCTATTCTTCAGGGTGTATTCCTAATTTTCATTTTTTATAACCTTTAACCTTTTAATTTTTTATGGAAGAGTACATTGGTGCAATCAAAATGTTCATTAGAGATTGGGCTCCGCAAGACTATCTTATGTGCCAAGGACAAGAATTACAGATTAGTCAGTATAATGCACTGTATGCTTTGATTGGCACTCGATATGGAGGAGATGGAGCGCGTACTTTTAAACTGCCTGATTTACGAAGCAGATTTCCTATGGGTATGGGGCAAGGCCCAGGACTTTCCCCAAGAAATTTGGGAGCTACTGGTGGTGTAGAAAACGTAACTTTATCACTTGACCAAATTCCTGCACATACCCATGCTGTATCGGGAAGAATTAAAATTAAGGTGGGCGATAAACCGGGAGATGCTTCTGCTGCCCATGGAAATGTATTAGCTTTTAGAGCTGGTGACGTAGAAACATCTGCAAACTTGGAAATCTATAACAAAGCAGCAACTGCTACTTTTGCCAATAATAATACTTTAGGAGGTGTAGAAGGTACAATTGTATTATCATTAACTGGTGGAACCAAAGAACACACAAATATACCGCCTTTTGTTGTAGTAAATTATATAATTTGTAGCGAGGGGCTTTACCATTCAAGACCATAATTTTATTCTTAACTGCAAATAGTAGAGGTTATCACGAATTTATTTCTAAGGTTCTAAAATCCAACATGAGGATAAAAAGAGCCACGGCGTTTTTCATCCTCGTATAAAATAATTCGTTATAATCTTTTTTACTCTTGAGTAAATAATTTCTTAGATATGGCCCCCCATCGAAAATCCGATGGATAAGACTTTTTTATTACCCATTTTACCCATAAATTAACTTTTAAATAAAAAAACAATGGCAACAAGTCAAAGAGCTGATATTTATATCAAAGCACTGGGCGTTTCGCTCACAGTTACAAAACTTGAAGAAGTACATGGACACACCCTACAGGGAAAATCGGGTGATACAATCGCCAATGGGACAACCCATCACATGGCTTTTTCAGGGAATAATTTTTCCTTTTATGGTTGTGAAATTAAGCTGGATATTAAAATTGATGACAACAATAATTTTAGTTGTCATTTTTGGTCGGCATATAGTGGCAAAAATTCCTTTACACTTAACACCGATGGAATTAAAGAAAAAGATAAATATGAAGCAGTAGTTGAGCAGGAAGGAAACTACACAGATCAGGGAGCATTAGGAGCCGTAACCATCCGAGTAAAACGTAAAGCAAACTAATTTATTAAACCAAGTAATACATTTTCTGTAATACAATCATCTTTCTGAAACCCTATCAAAAAATAATGGGCTAACAGAAAGAGGGCATCTTATTGACTATGTATTACTAAACCCCCCCTTATACAATTATGAGTTCTATTCTAAATAATATAATACCAGCCCCACATATTAGAGATATCAGGGTTGGACAATGTTATAATGTGTTGGAAGGCAAGCCTATTTCAGAACAAATATTTGATTTGCAGACATTGAGAGATAACCAATTTCTGAAATTTGGGCAAGGTATATCTCAAATGCGATATTTATCAGTATCAGAATTTGAGTTAGATGATGTTACCAAAAAACTCGGTATTGCAGCAAAAGTCAATTTGTCGTATGGTGGTTTTGTTGGTTCGGCAGAAACCAAAATTGCCACTGCAAGTAATCGTTTAAACTCACATTTAGGTAGCCGTATTTTTGTTTCTAACATCTTAAATGAAGTAAGCTACGAACTACAAAATTTTGAATCAAAAGATTGGTCTATCTATATTACCCCCAAAATAAAAAATGATATTGCTGCTATCATTAAGGAACAAGATGCGTATGAGCAAGCCAAAAAATATGCAGATTTTATCAACACTTTTGGTCATGGTATAGTATCAAAAGTTTACATGTGTTGTGGAGCTGTTGTAGAGGCTACATTAACGGTTGATGAGGGTTCGCAGCATGACATTTCAGAAAACGAAGTGAAAGTGCAAGCAGGCACAAAAGACCCATCAACGTTTAATATGGATGTAGCCGTAAAATGGTCGGAAGATGTTAAAAAGCAATTTAAAAATTCAAAACTCGAAGTAATTAGCACCGTATTTCCCAAAAACGACACCTATGATAAGTGGGGAACTTCCATGGAAGCTGCAATTCGAGCCAAGCTTGAAAAAATACAAGATAAAGATCCACAAGTACCAGCAGCCCTTACGATATCTGTTCCAGAGCCCTTGCCAGCAAGAACTGCTTTTACGGAAGCACAAGTAAAATCATTAAAGAAACAATCTTTAGAAGAGCAATTAACGGCGGCAATTCAGTTTCGGGATAAAAAAAATCGACCTATTGATGCTTATCGAGCATTGATAGATATAAAAGCTAAAATTACGGGAGGAGATGAACACAAAGCATTAAATGAAAAACTTAATACAGAAATTCCTAAAACCGTAAATATCATTGAACATGATTTAGTATCAGCTTTCGCCTCTGTGGGCGGAGATGAGGCAGAGTGTAAAAATGATTTCCTTGAGCTTTCAAGCTATCGTAAATTATTATTACAGCTCGAAAAAATATCTGTTATAAATCCTTTGGGAAAAACGGCTAAACAAAAGAGGGCAGATATAAAAGAAACGAAGCAATTAATTGAAAATCAGAAAACTAAAATTGCTCAAAGTTGGAAATTAGAGCCTGATAAAATAGATACCATCATCACGCTATTTACAAATTTCAGAGAAATTGCAGCACATGATTATTTTAAAGACGTTGATGCGAGTCATTCAATTTTTGGAAAAAAACTACACGACCAGCCAGCTCATATTTTGCCCAAAAAAGAGGTTAAACAAGACGATAATAGTGCTGATGATGATTATGTTGATTTAGAGCATGAACTTGATGATGATATTAATGATGACGATTTTGATGAAGAGGAGGAAGACCTCGACTTGGCTGCTCCAATGATGCTTGGATCTGATGCTGCTGAGGCAGCCGACCCAACGCCAGCACCAAAGCCGCCAGCAAAAGATACCTTTTCAGACCTCTATACCTATGATTTTGAAATTTATAAATGGAATAGGTTATACCCCGAATTAAAAACCGTTGAAGAGGCTTTCAAAAGTACTCTTATTTATAAAATTGGGAAGTTTTATGAAATAAGAGTAGCTTTTTTAGAATATCTTTCCTTCTTCAAAAAAGACCGTGAATACGAGTCTCACTATAAAAAATATCGAGAAATTTTATTGGGCAAGAAGGGTATAAAAGAACAGCTCGATTACTTACTAACCCAAAAACTTACGAAAGAGGGTTGCGAAGAGCTTATAAAAAAATCTCGAAATCGTATGGACACTAATCTACAAATAATCCATGATTTTTTTGTAGTAAACTTTACGAGCTTTTTCAATCAAGTTGTTGATGGGTTTATTCTTCGTGTTAATGATGAAGCTGTTGCCGAAGCAAACGAATTGGTTTATGTAGCAGAATCAGATAATATGCTTTATAAAGATAATATGATGGTTCAATTTCTTAGCCTCATCAAGCACAATGGTGGTGGTGAATTGGATAAATATGCAAGAATATTTCCAATGATAAGGGTACAAAAAAATGAGCCAAAAATTGAACTCCGCTGTTTCTACAATGCCACATTAAGCGACAAAATTCTCATTTGCAATAGTGTGGGCGATTTCCTACACAATATCAGCGGGTTTACGCTTGGAAGCGATTTTCCAGAAATCGAAGAAATGGTTATTTTTAATAAAGTAAAAACGGGATATTTTCAGATAAAATTTAATAAGGACGATAATTTGGAAACTAATATTAAACCGCAAAATGATAAGCATCTGTATTATGCTATTGACGACAGCGGCGGTAAAGTTGGTCGAGAAGGTTCTCTCGAAGATAAGTTTAAAACGCAACTTTCTTTAGAATTGGTTACTCAATCAAATTATGATAGGTTTAAAGAACTCAAAAAAGAAGTTATCAGAGGTAAACCTATGTTTAAAAGCGTGGATTTATAAAACACGATTTTTTAATTACTCTCTACTTACATAGCATGAAAACTGATTTAAAACCCTCGGAGGCCGAAAAGAGGATTATAGAGTAGGCAAAATAATAAAACAAATAAATTATTATGAATTATTATGAAAACAAGTTTGAATATGGTGATGAAGGTAAAGAACTATATGTTTGTGGAAAAATGGCCGTACCCCATGATCATAAAATATCCAATGCTTTTACAAAAAAAGCAATCGAGCTTTTAACACAAAAAGGATTCACTAATGTCGTTTCAAGAACCTTTAGATCAAATGTGAGTGATCCTCATGATGAGCCTTATATGAAGTTACGATATATCAATCGTGAATGGGTAGAAGCATAGAACCCAAACATCACTCTTTTAAAAACACCATGCTCTCCCCCCAAGCCTCATCATCAGAATCTTGGGGGTTGATGAAGCAAAACCTTTATTTTTTTAATTTTATTTCTAACCGTTAAACATTTTTTAATCATGGACGAATTTTTAGGAATTATCAAACTTTTTGCAGGCGATTATGCACCACAAGGCTGGATGATATGCGATGGCCGCACTTTGCAAATCAGCCAACATCAAGCTCTTTTTGCAATCATCGGAAATAGATTTGGTGGTGATGGTCGAACTACTTATGCTTTACCCGATTTGCGGGGGCGTGTTGCTGTTGGTATGGGAACAGGAATTGGCTTAACTCCTCGAAATTTAGCATCAACTGGAGGAAAAGAAACGGAAACCCTTACACAAGCTCAGATTCCTGCACATAACCATACACTTAATGCTTTGTCAGGTGGTTTAGAAGTAAATTCTCCTAAAAATAACTATTTTCCGGAGTATGCTAGCACAACCGCAAAATTTTATAGTGTTAAGGATAAGTCGACAGATGTGTTGCTTCCCATGAATCCTGAAACTGTTGGTTCTACAGGTGGGTCACAAGCACATAATAATATGCAGCCTTTTATAGCGCTTAATTATATTATTTATGTAGAGGGTGGACTTTTTCCTGTTAGAGACTAGAAATTTGATAAGAATTTGATTTGGAAAACTCCTTATCAAATACTTATCTTGCGTATAAATTAATTTCTAATTTATAAATTAACTAAGTAATGCAAAATCAAAGTCGTGTTGAAGAAAAATCAAATGAAGTTGTTAAAAAGTCTTGGGTTGAGCCTGAGATGGTGGAAGTTATTGTGAATACGGGTGCAGGATACGGACCAGAAGCTTCTTTTGCTATGTCTTAAAATGCATAGTTTAGAAATAATTTTATCCTAAAACAAAATAACAATTCGTTTTTTGGAATTAATATTCTATACTTACTTTAAATTAGAAATACTTATAATATTTATAAATATCATAAGTATTTCTAATTTTTTCTAAAAACCCCTTTTCTGTTTAATTTAAATTGTATCTTTGGTTATTTTATACTTTTTCTAATTTGCTTTAATTGTTGGTAATAATGTATTGTTTAATTAGTATTGTGTTTTATGATTTTTATCAATAAAATAACGTATTAAGTATGCATTTAATTTGATTTTAATCAAATCTAAACCATCTAATTTCAATTTTTTATTTAAATTAATTAAATTAAGATGGTCCTTGATTTTTTTCCTTTGCATAAATTCAAGCTTTGTTTTCATCCAGTATTCTGAAAAAGCCAAAGTGGTAGCTCCATTATGTTTCTTTTGAAGTCTTACGTTGTTTGGTAAAATTCCAATACATAGATTTCTGAATAAACTTCTATTATATGATGACGGAATAAAAATAGTAGTTGGAAGACTATAAATGAAGCGAATCAATCTAATATCTGCTAAAGGATATACTACTTCCACCTTGTGCTGTAAGGAATATAGACCTTCAGATTCGGCGCGATGGTTAGTATGTGAACGACAAATTTGATTTTTTAAGTACTCTTTAAATGTTGGATAAAATTTATGATAGCCATAGTCATTTTTTAGGACTTTATTTAACTTTGAATCTGTATTAAGAATGTTTCTTAGTTTTTGATTTTTTCTATACTTCCAAAAGCGGCTACCTAATTGTTTTGATATTAAATATGAAAGTATTTTTTTTATACCCCAATATTTATCAGATTTTATTAAGTTGAAAAGTTCTTGCCATCTTTTATTCCCCAGATAATCATAAAAATATAAGCTACCATTATTTGATACAAATTCATCTCCAGGAAAACCACTCATTATAAAACCTACACCATGTTCTCCCGCCTTTTTGAATATCGTATCTTGCCAGATTGCATCTGTTGTTGTGTAACCGCCCATAATTAAATTAGATACCTCTAATTCCTCATTAAAGTCTTTGTAATGAAATTCTTCAATATTATGGTGATTTTCACACTTCAAGCCTGCATATTTAATAATGATTTTTTGTGTCTTTTGTTCATCAATACCATTTTTTGAATGAGGTCGAGTTTTCTCCGATAATACGAACGAATAGGTGTGCAAACGATTTTTATCCATATTTCGGGAAAGTAAAACCGCAATTGCTGAAGAGTCTAAACCACCGCTCAGCTGGCAACCTATATTTTTCATTGTCCGTGTTCGGCAAACTACCGCTTCTATAAAAAGCCTTCGTAATTCCTCATATATATCTTCTTCTGTTTTAAATGCAGAATTGTCCAAAGAAGTTAGTTCCCAATATCGTTGTTCAAGAATAGCACTTTTTGGAGGATAAAATTTAATATAATGTGCAGGCTTTAAGCGTTTGATGTGTTTGAAAAAAGTATCTTGAAAAGTTGGAGGAAAACTTTTTAGTTCTCGAGCAATGTATATTTGGTCTAAGGAAAGGTTTAACCCGTTTACCGACTTAATTCCGTGTATGTAAGTTGAGAAAACGAGTATGTTTTTATCCAAATAGTAAAACAAAGGCTTAATACCCAATTGGTCTTTTGCCATAAAAAGTGTATGCTCTTGTTTGTCCCAAACCACAAAAGAGAAATCGCCAATAAAATGTTCGACACACTTTTCTAGATATAAAGTATACGCTGCTAAAATATACTCATGATCTGATTTTTCTAACGGGTTTTCTAAGCTAATTTTTGTTGCAAGTTCTTCACGGTTGTCAATGCGGCAGGTTGCCGCCAGCACGTAACGTTCGTTTTGACAAATATTGGTGGTATTGACCGATTCGGGGGTATTAAACAAAAATTTATTGCAAATAAAAACCTCCTCTGTTTGATAGATCCCCAACGCATCGGGTTGAAAAAAATCCATAGAGGCCGTCATTTGTTGAGCTACGTCTTTTAGGTTTAATTTTTTATTTAAATCTATACAACCGAAAAATTGAGACATAATCTAGTAAGCTTAGTTAACAGAATGAATTCCAAAATTACTTTTATTTTTGGAAGTAAAGTACTTAATTTGTCAATTAAAATTGATACATGATTTTTTGCTATATTTCTTATGGCATTTGCATTCAATCCAGCATTGAGTTGCCTGCGTTTGTTCCATTTGCGGGTGATAATGATGCGACTCCAATAGAAGTATCGGTAGGAAAAACACCGGATAGCCTAGTGGAGAATGCGACAGTGACAAAACCTTTTGCAACCTTCAATGAGAACGAATTTCTGTATACAGTCCCAGACGTGGCACGGTATTATGTGCAGAATGGGACGCGGATTACGATCGATTCATTGGGTGGTGATTGGTCGGAAATCCTATTGTTCTTCTATTCCAACTGTATGGCGGCGGCTCTCTTTCAGCGAAATATCATTCCTTTTCATGTCTCTGGTGTTTTTGTGGAGAAAAATAGAGTACTGCTTTTTGCAGCCCCTTCCCGTACAGGTAAGTCCACCACGGCGGTGATGCTTCAAGAAAAAGGGTACGCCCCATTTACAGACGATACCGCAGTTTTGTTTGTTGAAAATGGAAAGTGCTACGCGCAAGCTTCCTACCCCATGATTCGCCTGTGGCAAAATAGCATCGTCCACCAAGATGTTTTGGAGGAGCAAGAAAAACAACCCATTCGCACGGATATTGAATTTGAAAAGTATGGTTTCTTTTTTCATGATACATTTGTGGTGAATCCAGTCGAGGTGGTGGGCATCGTTTTTCTGGATGAAATGGGGGATAAAATTACTATTGAACCCGTCAAACCGGCGGTAGCGATGCAGCACCTTGGTGCCAATATTTACCGAAAGCAATGGTTAAACGGTATGAAAAAACAACGATTGCAGTTTACTCAGCTCACCAGTATTGTTGGATCTACAGCTACTTGGAAAGCAACTCGGCCGAAAGGAGTTGATACGTTTCAATCGTTTGCCGATGCCATTGATCAGCAGATTATTCAAAGGGTGATGTCTCAAGCTATTGGCCAAAAAGATGTATGATGCCTCAAGATCTCCCCAAGAATATCATTTGGTTAGCCTCGTACCCGAAATCTGGGAATACGTGGTTCCGTTCATTTCTCACGGCCATTCAAAAAAATCAGCCAATAGATCTGAATAAAATGGCCACCGAAGGTATTTTTTCTGCTAAAAACTTTGTGGAAAGTATCCTAGATGTTCAAGCAGATTATTTAAGCAAACGGCAGATTGAAGTGTACCAACGTATCGCCTTCACACATCTTTCCGAAAGTAGCTCCAAAAAAATCTTCCTCAAAATTCATGATGCTTTTACCTTTTCAGAAATTGATCAGTTGCCCTTAATTCCAGAGGCTCCTACGGCCAATTCTGTGTATTTTGTGCGAAATCCGTTGGATGTAGCCCTTTCTTTAGCCAACCACCTGGGGAAATCAGTAGATTTTGCGATTGATAAATTTCTAGCCTCTCCTAAAAGCGGATTTGTGAGTAAACAGAATAACCCGAATCATCAGTTTCATCAACCTTTAGGGACGTGGTCGATGCACGTAGAAAGTTGGCTGACCAAACCGTCGTTCCCGGTGCATTTTATGCGGTATGAGGATATGAAAGCGATGCCTTTTGAGACGTTTCAAGCGGCTTGCCAAGCGATGGAATTGGCCGTAACGGAGGCTGAAATTCAATTTGCTTTGGAAGAAACCCGTTTCGAAAAACTGCAAGAAAAAGAACGTCAAGGTGGTTTTCGAGAAAAACCAAGCACTAACCGAACTTTCTTCTTCAAAGGCGAGGTGGGGCGTTGGAAAAATGAACTGACTCAGGAACAAATCGATAAAATTATCCAAGTTAATGAGCCGATGATGCGGCACTTTGGTTATTTATGAAACAAAAAAATCAAGTCATTTGGTTTACGGGACTTAGCGGGGCAGGAAAAACAACCTTGGCCAATGCCCTCGCAGAACGGTTGAAGTCGGACGGAATTACGCCAGTTCTACTCGATGGTGACGCCATACGTACGCTCGTCAATCAAACCGGGTTTGATGAAACGTCCCGAAAACAACATAATCTGGAAGTGGGTAAATGGGCGGCTTTTCTCGAAAAACAGGGGCATGTGGTCATTGTATCTCTGATTTCTCCCTACCAAGACACCCGGCAGGAAGTACGGAGCTTATGCCAAAATTTTGTGGAAGTGTATCTTTCAACTTCCTTAGAAGAGTGCATGAAACGAGATCCCAAAGGGTTTTATGAAAAAGCGCTTTCCGGCGAAGTGAAAAACTTTACGGGGATATCCGCGCCGTATGAAAGGCCGCAAAATCCTGATATTGAACTTGATACGGCCAAAATGACACGCAGTGAATGTGTAGTAACTCTCCTTGACTATATAAAATAAATCAAAATGAAAATTAACACAGAAAAAGTATTATTCACAGAATTAGGAGATGAAGGGGTTGTTTATCTTGTCGATACCAACGAGTACCTTTCTCTTAACGAAACCATGTATGCCATTTTGAAAGCTGTCGAACAAGGCAAGGACATCCCTGCGATCGTCGAAGCACTATGCGAAACCTATGCCATTGATGCCCCAACATGCCAAACTGCCGTCGAGAACAGCCTCCGGGCTTTCGTAGAAAAACAAATCATTACCGAGTAAATCAACGTGAACCCACATGAGGAAATCTCTTCTTTTTTGGCGGTTATCACGGCGACGTAAGTTTCTCCTTGGATACACGGGGGTGGTAGCTGTGTATTCGTGGTTTGTATTCTCTTATTTTAAAAAACAGGCTGATTTTTCGACTAAAAAAAAGCAATTCGTGCCTGATGTCCAGAAAGTAACTGACGCACAAATGGCACTCGCATACGACATTCGCTGGGCGATTTTGGTGGTATCGAAGTATTTTTTTCTGGAGAATGTTTGCCGGCATCAAGCGCTACAAGCCAAGATCTTGTGCACACGTTATAAAATTCCCTACACCATTTTCATTGGTTTTAAGCGGAATGAAGCAGGTAAAACAGAAGGCCATGCTTGGACAGAGGTAGGAACCCTACAGATATCGGGTCGATGT
>Ga0209812_10001006_pt1 | contig 21745 bp, 18 predicted proteins | sample JI71714BDNA_FD_187502 | JGI IMG/M metagenome (GOLD analysis project Ga0209812, IMG submission 187502) | Wastewater effluent complex algal communities from Wisconsin, to seasonally profile nutrient transformation and Carbon sequestration -... | ecosystem: Engineered > WWTP > Effluent > Algae...
TTTCATGAAGTTCGGCCAGTTCAAGCTGGCAGGCCATGACGTCACGATCGCGCGGGCAGGCTACACCGGCGAGGACGGGTTCGAAATCTCTCTCCCGGCCGATGCCGCTGCCGAAGTGGCCGACCTGCTCTGCGCCGAACCCGAAGTGAAGCCCATCGGCCTCGGAGCGCGGGATTCGCTGCGGCTGGAGGCGGGTCTGCCGCTTTACGGACACGACATGTCGCCCGAAACCAGCCCCATCGAAGCAGGCCTTGTGTTCGGCATCAACAAGCGTCGCCGCACGGAAGGCGGCTTCCCCGGCGCTGAGCGCATCATCCGCGAGATCGCTGAAGGCACGCAGCGCAAGTGGGTCGGCCTGACAATCGAAGGCCGCCTGCCCGCCCGCGAAGGCGCGGAAGTTTTCAGCGGAGCCGACCACATCGGGACTGTCACCAGCGGCGGTTTTTCGCCCACATTGGGCGCGCCGATCGCGATGGCCTATGTCGCCAGCGATTACGCGGCCATCGGCACCCAGATCGAAGTGGAAGTGCGGGGCAAGCGCCTCACCGCCACCGTTTCGCCCACGCCTTTCGTACCCCACCGCTATTTCCGAGGGAGCTGACCCATGCGCTATTTCACTGACGAACACGAATGGATCGATGTTGACGGCGACGTCGCGACGGTCGGCATTACCGATTACGCACAGGGCCAGCTGGGCGACATCGTGTTCGTCGAACTCCCTGCCGTCGGCACCGGTGTCGAAAAGGGCAAGGACGCTGCTGTGGTCGAAAGCGTCAAGGCGGCGTCTGACGTTTACGCCCCCATCACCGGCGAAGTGACCGAGACCAACGGCGCGCTGGAAGAAGACCCCTCGCTGGTCAACACCGCGCCGGAAGCCGAGGGCTGGTTCTTCAAGATGACCATCGCCGATGCCGGGCAGCTCGACGGGCTGATGGATGAAGCCGGTTACAAGGCCTTCGTCGAGGGTCTGTGACCACCGTTCCGCCCGTCACGATCACGCCTATCCCGGCCGCCGCCGGGCCGGCGCGGCTGTTGGTCGCGACCCCGCTTTATGGCGGGGCCGAGGCTGATTACCTGCGCGCCGTGGTCGGCCTGACGGGCGCGACGGAGCGGGCGGGGGTGGCTTGCCGCTTCGCCTGGCTCAGCAATAACGCCGCGATCGACCGGGCGCGCAACGTGCTCGCCGCTGCCTTCCTCCAATCGGATGCAACCCATCTGTTGTTTGTCGATGGCGATATCGGCTTTGCGCCCGAAGATGTGCTCGGCCTGATCCAGCGGATGCAGGCCGATCCCGAACTGGCCGTGATCGGCGCGCCTTGCCCCAAGCGGATGGTCAACTGGAATCTCGTGGCATCCGCGGCGGCCAAGGGGCTGGCGCAGGGCAATCCGGCGGCGCTGGAGCGGTTTTCGGGCCTGTTCACGCTCGATCTGATCGACCCTGCGGGCGAGTTCCGGCTGGATCAGCCGATTGAACTCAAGCGCGTCGGCACCGGCCTGATGATGATCCGCCGCGATGTGATCGAGGCGCTGGCCCGGCGTCACCCCGAACTGCGTTATGCCGCCGATGCGTTGGATCGCGAGAGCGGCATCGCCGGCGAACACCTGACCGCGCTGTTCCAGCCCATGATCGATCCTGACACCGGGCATCTGTTGTCCGATGATTACGCCTTTTGCCGCCGGGTGCGCGATGCGGGTTACCGCATCTGGCTCGCCCCGTGGATGCGCACCTCCCACACCGGCCCCGCGCGCTTTGCCGGAGCCCTTGCCGATCTCGCCGCGCTGAGCGCGGAGCCCGCCTGACCCTTTCACCCCCAGCCACGGAAAACCCTCTCCCATGCGCTACCTTCCCCTCACCGATACCGACCGGCAGGCCATGCTGGCGAAAATCGGCGCGACGAGCGTCGATGACCTGTTTGTCGATGTGCCCGAAGTGGCGCGGCTCGACGGCCCCATCCACGGGTTGCCGATGCACGCGAGCGAAATGGCGGTCGAACGCCACATGAAGGCGCTGGCGGCCAAGAACCTTGTGGCAGGCGATGTGCCGTTCTTCCTTGGCGCGGGCGCTTACCGCCACCATGTTCCGGCGAGCGTCGACACCATCATCCAGCGCGGCGAGTTCCTGACCGCCTACACCCCCTATCAGCCGGAAATCGCGCAAGGCACGCTGCAGGTGCTGTTCGAATTCCAGACGCAGGTTGCGCGGCTCTATGGCTGCGCGGTGGCCAATGCCTCGCTCTATGACGGTTCGACCGCGTGCTGGGAGGCGGTGGCGATGGCGACCCGCGTGACCAAGCGCAAGCGGGCCGTGCTGTCGGGCGCGCTGCACCCGCATTATGCTCAGGTCGTGAAGACCATGGCGCACTTCACTGGCGATACCATCGCCGACGCGCAGCCCGCGATCACCGCTGACCCCGAGCTTTCTGGCCTGATCGCGCGGATCGACGAGGAGACCGCCTGCGTCGTGGTGCAATATCCCGATATTCTCGGACGCATCGCCGACCTCACCCCCATCGCCGAAGCTGCCCATGCCAAGGGTGCGCTGCTGGTGGTGGTGAACACCGAACCTGTGGCGCTGGGCGCGATCAAGTCGCCGGGCGAAATGGGCGCGGATATCGTGGTGGGCGAAGGCCAGTCGCTGGGCGTCGGCCTGCAATTCGGCGGGCCGTACCTCGGCCTGTTCGCGGTGCGCGATCCCAAGCACGTGCGCCAGATGCCGGGCCGGCTGTGCGGCGAGACCACGGATGCCGAGGGCAAGCGCGGTTTCGTGCTGACGCTCTCGACCCGCGAACAGCACATCCGCCGCGAGAAGGCGACCAGCAACATCTGCACCAATTCCGGCCTGTGCGCGCTGGCCTTCACCGCGCACATGACCCTGCTGGGCGAAAAGGGCCTGCGCGAGCTGGCGGCGGAGAACCACCGCCTTGCCTGCCTTGCCGCAGACCGGCTGGCCAAGGTGCCGGGCGTGGAAGTGCTCAACAATGCCTTCTTCAACGAATTCACCGTCATGCTCGGCGGCAAGCCCGCGCGCGAGATCGTGCGTGACCTCGCCGATCGCGGCGTGCTGGGCGGTGTGTCGCTCGGGCGGCTCTATCCCGGCGTCGCCGCGCTGGAACACGCGCTGCTCGTCGCTGTGACCGAGACCACCACCGAAGAGGATATCGAGCGCCTTGCGCAAGAGCTGGAAGCCAGCATCAAGGAGACCGTGTGATGAACGCCCCCAACAAGTCTGGCTGGAAGCCCGCGATGGAACTCTCGGAAGACGGGATGCACAACGGCCCCGCCACCACCACCGGCAACCGTGCACTGATGCTGGAAGAGCCGCTGCTGTTCGAAATCGGCCGCGTCGATGTGACCGGCGTCGATCTGCCTGCGGTCGATCCTGACGCGCCGACCCGCTTGGGCGGTCTGGCGCGCTCCGAACCCATCGGTCTCGTCGGCCTGACCGAGCCTGAAACCGTGCGCCATTACACACGTCTCAGCCGCCAGAACTACGGGATCGACCTTGGCTTCTTCCCGCTCGGCAGCTGCACCATGAAGCACAACCCGCGCCTCAATGAAAAGATGGCGCGGCTGCCCGGCTTTGCCGATATCCACCCGCTCGCCCCGCAATCGACGGTGCAGGGCGCGCTGGAGGTGGTCCATCAGCTGGGCCACTGGCTCTGCACGCTGACCGGGATGCCCGCCGTCGCCATGAGCCCCAAGGCCGGCGCGCATGGCGAACTGTGCGGGATCCTCGCGATCCGCGCCGCCCACGAAGCGCGCGGTGATGCGCGCGAAGTGGTGCTGGTGCCGGAAAGTGCCCACGGCACCAACCCCGCCACCGCCGCCTTCGCGAATTACCGCGTCGAGGACATTCCGGCGACGCCCGAAGGCCGCGTCGATGTGGCGGCGCTGAAAGCCCGCCTCGGCCCTGATGTGGCGGCGGTGATGATAACCAACCCGAACACCTGCGGGTTGTTCGAGAAGGACTTCCGCGAGATCGCCGATGCGGTCCATGCGGTTGGCGGCTACGTCTATTGCGACGGGGCGAACTTCAACGCCATCGTCGGCAAGGTGCGCCCGGGCGACCTCGGCGTCGATGCGATGCACATCAATCTGCACAAGACCTTTTCGACCCCGCATGGCGGCGGCGGGCCGGGTTCAGGGCCGGTGGTGCTGTCGGAAGCGCTCGCGCCCTATGCCCCGCTGCCCTTCGTGCGCAAGGACGATGCGGGCGCTTTCTACCTCGTCGAGGAAGAAAACCGCGAGGAGCGCGGGCCGACCTTTGGCCGCATGACCGCCTTCCACGGTCAGATGGGGATGTTCACCCGCGCGCTCACCTACATGCTCAGCCACGGGGCCGACGGACTCAAGCAGGTGGCCGAGGACGCAGTGCTCAACGCCAACTACATCCTGCGGTCGATGGAGGACATTCTCCATGCGCCCTTCGCCGCCAGCGGCCCGTGCATGCATGAGGCGCTGTTTGGCGACAAGGACTTCACCAACGGCCTCTCGACACTCGACGTGGCCAAGGGTCTGATCGACGAGGGCTATCACCCGATGACGGTCTACTTCCCGCTGGTGGTCCACGGCGCGATGCTGGTCGAGCCGACCGAGACAGAGAGCAAGGCCGCGATCGACCAGTTCATCACCGCCTTCCGCGCGGTGGTGGAGCGGGCGCTGGAAGGGGATGAGGCGCTGAAGCAGGCACCTTACTATGCACCCCGTCGGCGGCTCGATGAAACGGGCGCGGCGCGCAAGCCAAAGCTGGCGTTCGAAGGGTAACCGGACGGACGCTTCGGATCAGGATTTGGGAGGGGCGGGCAGATTGTCCGCCCCTTCTTTTTGGTCTGGCGCGCTGTCCGGCTCCATCACGATCCGGAACTGCTTCAGGTTCACGATCGCAAGGTAGAAGCCGACCACGGTCAGCACGCTTGACCCCAGCACAGCAAAGCCCGCCCCCTGCGCGCCCTTCCAGCCGATGGCCGCTTCCAGCATCACCAGTGCAAGGATCGTCGGGAACAATCGCACGAGAAAGGCGACATGCGCCTTGCCCGCCGAGATCAGCAGCGATTCAAGGCTCGCGCCGACAAGCTCGACTGCGCCGGCTATGCTGAGGATGATCATCGCCCAATAGAACCCGGTGAACTGCTCGCCCGCGATCAGCGCAAGGCCGGGGCGGCCGAACAGGATCGCGGTGACCACCGCCGTCACCCCTGCAATCGCGGCGATATTGGCCATGCGCCGCGCAATCTCGACCGCGCCGTCGCGGGATTGGACGAGCTCGGGCAGGATCGCCTTGGAGATGGTCTGCGCCAGCGCGATCAGCGCAACGCCCAGCTGGTTGGCGATGCGGAAACCGCCCGCCAGATATGCGCCGCCGAAAGTGCCGACCAGCAGGATCATCACCTGCTTGCCCGCCACCGCCAGGCTGCCCGACATGTTGGTCGACAGCACGAATTTCCAAGCGTCCTTGTGCCGCGAAGGGATCGCCTTGAGGCTGATCGAGGACAGCGGCACCGGCTGCACGCGCACAGCGACGATCCACAACGCGATGGCCGTCCCCACTTCGGAAACCGCGAAGGCGAGAATGAAGCCGGTCACATCGGGCATCAGCCACCATGCCAGCACCGCTCCGCTCGCCCGGATCACCGGCTGCACCGCCTCGGCCCAGGTCGCCCTGCCATATTCGGAATGAAGCCGCAGCATCCCCGTCGGCGTGGTGCGGATCGTCAGCAATGAAATCACGCAATAGCCGAAGGTCAGCCACATAAGTTCGGGCGGCACATCGAGCCACAGCGGCGCGGTCAGCACCAGCACGGCCGAGGCCAGCGTGCCGACCGCCACTGATACCCCGTCGAGCGCGACCGCAAATCCCGTCGCCTCCCGCGCACGCCCAAGATCCACGCCGGGATTGTCGGGATCGGCGCCCCAGCGGACGATGAACTGCCACGTTTGAAAGCTGGAGAAACCGGTGATCGCCTGCCCCAGCGCGATGATCAGGGCGAAGTGGCCGAAGCCCTCGGTGCCCAGCGTGCGCGCGGCGATGGCGAGGTAGACGAGGCTCAGAACCGCGTTGAACCCGCGCCCGCCGAGCAGCCAGCCCATATTGGCAAAGACCCGCTTCATGCGTGTGTCAGCTTAGCAGGCGGGCCGGAGCGGATTTACCATAGGGCGCGCCTTTAGCCGCAAATCATGCATCACGCCAAGCACGGAAGGCGCATGGGGCGCAACAAATGCGGTGGGGCGAAGGCGGCGAGCCTAGCTCGGGCAGCGCTTGAGGCGCAGCGGGCGGAGCAGAACATCACCTTCCGGGTCAGGCAACAAAAGCAGGCGCTCCCCGTCGCCGCTTCCGGTCAACTCCAGCTTGATAACCGAATCCCACGTGTCGCCCTCGCCTTCCATAGCGAGGGCGAGCGTCACCGGACCGCTTTCGCCACCTGTCACGCTGCGCAGGGCACCCAGGCTTTCGTAAAAGCCGATGGTATTGGCCGCGATCTCAAGCCGCTGGTCGGAGGCCGGATCGCAGGTGCCGTTCTCACTGTCCCACACCCCAAGGAAGCGCGCAGGAATGGAATTGGCGACCTGCGCATCCGGCGCGGCGGAGGAGGACGCCGGGACAGCAGGGGCAGTGGTTGCGCCCCCACCGGTCGCAGCGGCCTCCTGCTGCGGTTCACCTCCGCACGCAGCGATTGTCAGCGCGAGCGCAAGCAAGGGAAGCCGCATCCCCATCACCCCATCGTCGGGATCACGAAGGCGTTCGATCCATCCTGCGAGCCATCGGGCCACCGCTGGGTGATCTTCTTGTTCTTGGTCCAGAACCGCAGGCCTTCCGTGCCGTACTGGTCGATGTCGCCGAAGCCCGAACGCTTCCACCCGCCGAAGGAGTGGTAGGCGACCGGCACCGGGATCGGCACGTTGATCCCGACCATGCCGACATTCACCCGCGCCGCGAATTCGCGCGCGGCATGGCCATTGCGGGTGAAGATCGCGACGCCGTTACCGTATTGATGCTCAGACGGAAGACGCACCGCTTCCTCGAAGTCCTTGGCGCGCACGATCTGGAGCACGGGGCCGAAGATTTCCTCCTGATAGGATTTCATCTGCGGGGTGACGTGGTCGATCAGCGTCGGGCCGACGAAGAAGCCCTTTTCATGGCCCTGCAAGCTGAACCCGCGCCCGTCGACGACGATTTCCGCGCCCTCTTCCTCGGCAACGGTGATCCACTGTTCGATCCGCGCCTTGTGTTCAGGGGTCACGACGGGGCCGTAATCCGCGTCGGGATCGTTGGAGACGCCGATGCGCAGGCCGGCGATCGACTTGAGCAGCTTTTCCTTCAGGCGTTCGGCTGTTTCCTCGCCCACCGGCACCACCACGGGCAGCGCCATGCAGCGTTCGCCCGCCGAGCCGAAGGCCGCGCCGGTGAGGTCGGTGACCACTTGGTCGAGGTCCGCATCAGGCAGTACGATCCCGTGGTTCTTCGCCCCGCCAAAGGCCTGCACGCGCTTGTTGTTGGCCGAGCCGCGTGCGTAAATATACTGCGCGATATCGGACGAGCCGACGAAGCTGATCGCGGCGATATCAGGGTGATCGATAATCGCGTCGACCATCTCTTTGTCGCCGTGCACGACCTGCAGCAGGCCTTCGGGCGCGCCCGCTTCGAGAAACAGTTCGGCCAGCCGCATCGGCACCGAGGGATCGCGTTCCGAGGGCTTGAGGATGAAGGCATTGCCCGCCGCGCAGGCCATGCCGAACATCCACATCGGGATCATCGCCGGGAAGTTGAACGGGGTGATGCCCGCTCCGATGCCGAGGGGCTGGCGCATCGAATAGACATCGATGCCCGGCCCGGCGCCGTGGGTATATTCGCCCTTCATCACCTGCGGGATGCCGCAGGCATATTCGATCACCTCAAGCCCGCGCTGCACATCGCCGCGCGCGTCCGGCACGGTCTTGCCATGTTCGGACGACAGCATCTCGGCGAGGGACTGGATATTGGCTTCGACCAGCGCCTTGAACGCAAACATCACCCGCGCGCGGCGCTGGGGGTTGGTCGCGGCCCATTCGGGCTGGACACGCTTGGCGGTCGCCACGGCCTGCGCAAGCAGCGCGGCATCGCCCAGTGCGACTTCGGCCTGCACTTCGCCGGTCGAGGGGTTCCAGATAGCATGCTTGCGGGTGGGGGCGGGGGTCTCGCCGACGATGAAGTGGTCGATCTGACGCATGGGAATTGTGTCTCCTGTCTGGCCTCCCCAATGCCCCCCGTGGCGCTGCCATGCAACCCTTGCGCCTCCCCTCAAAAGTGCTGGCATGGGCGAACGCGGCAGGGCAGGTTGCGCGTGCGACGAGACGAGAAAGGGATGGATGATGGGCAAGGCATGGCGGGCAATCGCAGCGCTGGCGGCGGCGTGGATGGCGGGCGGCGCGCTTGCGCAGGGTGATGAGGCGCTCGTCATTCCCGGCAGCCTGGAACTCGCCGCTACCGGCTACACCTTCACCGAAGGCCCGGCGTGGGACGGAACGCGGCTGATCTTCAGCGATATTCCGGGCAACACGGTTTACGCTTTCATTCCCGGGGAGGGGCCGCCCAACGTGCTCTACACCCCCAGCGCCAATGCCAACGGTCACACCTTTGACCGCGACGGGCGCTTGCTCAATGCCGAGCATGGCAGCGCAGAGATAACGCGCTGGACGCCGGAGGGTGGACGCAAGACCATTGTCGCAGCCTATCAGGGCAAGCGCCTCAACAGCCCCAATGACGTGGTGGTGCGCAGCGACGGGCTGATCCTGTTCACCGATCCTCCCTATGGCCTCGGCCAGCGTGCGGCAGAACTCGCCTTCTCGGGCGTCTTTGCGCTCGACGAGGCGGCGGGCAGGATGGTGTTGATCGACGATGCCCTGTCCCGCCCCAACGGCCTTGCGCTCTCACCCGACGAGAAGGTGCTCTATGTCGGCGACACCGCCACACAGACGCTGTGGGCCTATGATCTGGCCGCTGATGGCACGGCATCGGGCAAGCGGCTGATGGTGGATGTCACCGACGAGAGCAAACTAGGCCGGGTCGACGGGGTGCGGGTCGATACGCAAGGCCGCGTCTATCTCACCTGTCCGGGCGGCATATGCGTGGTCGATCCCGCGCGGGGCGAGGTGATCGAACGGCTCGCAACCCCCAAACGCGCCACCAACCTTGCATGGGGTGGGCCGGACCTGTCCGAACTCTACATCACCGCCCTGACCGACGTATACCGGGTTAAGACCCGCGCGCGGGGGATAGGTTCGTCGAGCCGTTAATCCGAAGGAATCAGCGTGATCTCGGTCTGCCGCCCGTCGATGTAGCGTACGGTTTGGCCATCGAAGAAGGCGTCTTCCTCGGTGCGGAAATCGACCCGCTGCCCGTCCCATTCAGGCACCGCCGCATAGGACGTCAGCTCGATCGACCATGCCGTGTTCGCCCGGATCGGGCCGCTGCCGCGAGGGTCGGCCTTCTGGTTATCCCAGAACCCGATGCTCGGCCCCGCACCGTGGCCGTGGTGGCCGATGGGGTGCGAATAGATCGACGGATCAAGCCCCGCCGCAATCGCATCCTTGCGCGCCTGTGCCAGCGCGTCATTGCCGCTGATGCCGACCTTGAAGGCGCGGGTGAGGAAATCCTGCACCTTGTTGCTGTTCGCCAAGCCTGCGCGCAGGCCTGCAGGTGCCGCTGTTTCGCCCGGCTTCAACACATAGGCGAGGTGCTGGGTATCGGTGTTGAGGCGCAGGTAGGTGATGCCGAAATCGGTCCACAGCAGATCGCCGGGCTGGATCGCCTCGTCGCCTTCGATCATGCCCTTCACGTACTGCCGCTGGATCGCGACTGACGGGTGAAACCACGGGTCGAGCCCGAGTTGCATCAGCCGATTACGATACCACCACTGCACCTCGGCAGCGGTGGTGACGCCCGGAGTGATGACCTTGCGCGAAAACGCCTCGCCGATAACGGAATGGGCGATGCGGACGACAGTGGGATAAAGCTCCATCTCGGCAGGCGTGCGGGTTTCAAGCCAGCGGATCGCGAGATTTTCACCGCTGACCACGCGGTCATGCAGCGCGGGGGGCAGCTTCGACATGAAGCGATCATACTGGCTCAGCGTCATGCCATCGGCGAACTGGTAGAGATCGCTGGAATTGATCGCGATCTTCTGCGGGTTCTTGGCCGCGATCAGATCGGCCACCGCCTGCCACTGGTCGGGCTGCTTGTCCGGATCCCACGTCGGCGCGAACAGCCCGCCAAGGCCGTAACGGCTGACGGTCAGACGCTCGACCGGCTTGCCGTTGCCCGGATCGTGAAAGATCAGGATCGTACGGCGCCGGGCGTGCATATTCTCGGCATCGAGCATGGTGGCGACCACCGGCTCTTCAAAATATTCGCGCGCCACCAGCAGCCACAGGTCGATCCCCTCGGCGCGCATGATCTGCGGGATGAGGGTATCCAGCCGCTCGGCCAGAATGCGGTTTTCGAGATCGGCGCGCTCGTGCGGGGCAAGGATGCGCGGCATCGCGGGCGTGGCGACCTCGGTCTGGCTCAGCGCCAACGGCGCATCGGCCAGCGCCGGAGTGGCCGCCAGCAAGGCTGCCAGCGAAAGGAAATGCCGCGCGATCATGTGTGTCCCCTGTCCATCTCGGCCACGACAGTGGCGAAGCGGCGGCGCGGGATCAAGCGTTGCCTAGTCTGACCCGTCGTCGAACCCGATCCGCTCTGCCGCAGCGCCCGACATGATAAAGCCGATGGGCCGTTCGGTTTCTTCCTGCAGATGCGCGATCAGGCTGGCGGTGCGGGCGAGGAGCGAGATGCCCTTCAGCGCCGCCAGCGGGAAGCCCGCATCGAGCATTACAGCCGGAATCGCGCCATTGACGTTGATCGGCAGGCTGCGACCGATGGCCTCGGGCAGCACGGCTTCGATAGTGCGTAGCATCGCGATGTGCTTGCCCTCCATCCCGTGCTCCTTGGCGAGCGCCAGCAGGCGGTGCGCGCGGGGATCGCCGCCGGAATGCTGCGGGTGGCCAAAGCCGGGGATCGCCTTCTTCTCCGCCCGCAGCGCCTTGATCGCCGCGATGGCGGTGGAGGCGGGATCACCGCCCTCGGCCACGACCTGCGCATAGAACTTGCCGGCCACTTCCGCGCTGCCAAGCACCACACTTCCGCAGCCGAGCAGGCCAGCGGCGACCGCGCCGTGGAACGCTTCGGGCGCGGCGGCATAGGTCATGCGGGTGGCGACGACGCTCGGCACCAGACCGTGTTCGGCAATCGCGCACAGCACCGCGTCAGCCAGCGCCTTCTGCGGCGGGGATGGCATGGTGCCGGTCACCAGCAGCCAGAAATAGGAGGTGAAGTCGACATGGCCGATCACCTCGCTACACAGGTCCATGCCCCGCACTGTGATGCTTGCCGCATCCGAGGTGCAGATCGATGTGACGGCGTTGTCCTGCTTGCCGATGCGCATGGAAAGTCCTTTTCGATATTCGAAGTTGATTTCGTTATGCGAAGAATATAGTGTTACATCTCCAACAAGGCAAGCAGATGGGATGTGTAGGATGACCGCTCGGCCCCTGGCAGGCGTTACTGTGCTCGAAATGGGCACCTTCATCACGGGGCCTGCCGCCGGGATGCTGCTCGCCGATATGGGCGCGGATGTTATCAAAGTGGAGCAGCCGGGCACGGGCGATCCGTTTCGCAGCTTCAAGGGCGAACTCTACAGCCCGCATTTCCAGACATACAACCGCAACAAGCGTTCAATCACGATCGACCCCAAGAAGGAAAGCGATCTTTTGGTGCTCGACCAGTTGGTCGCGACTGCCGACGTGTTCATCCAGAACTTCCGTCCCGGTGTCGCCGCCCGCCTCAATGTCGATGCCGAGCGGCTCCAGGCGATTAACCCCGCGCTGGTTTATGCCTCGATCTCGGGCTTCGGCAGCGAAGGGCCGGAGCGTGATCGCCCCGCGTTTGACACCGTTGCGCAGGCGGCATCGGGCTTCCTCCGCCTGCTGGTGAACCCTGAGCACCCCCGCGTTGTCGGCCCAGCCATTGCCGATGCCATGACCGGCTTCTACACGGCGCTCGGTATTCTTGCCGCGCTCAACGAACGCCACACCACGGGCAAGGGCCGGGTGGTCGAAACCTCGATGTTCGAGGCGATGTGCCACTTCAACCTCGACGATTTCACCCACCTGCTGTCCGCCGATCAGGTGATGGGGCCGTATAGCCGCCCGCATGTCAGCCAAAGCTATGTCTTCCAGTGTTCGGACGGCAAGTGGCTCGCGCTGCACATGTCATCGCCGCCCAAGTTCTGGGAGAACCTCGCCATCGCGGTCGGCCAGCCCGATATGCTGAGCCTGCCCGCCTTCGAAAGCCGCGAGGCGCGGATTGCGCATTACGAGGATGTCGTCGCCTTCCTCGCGCCGATCTTCGCGCAGCAGACCCGCGATCACTGGACGGCCGAACTCACCCGCCTCGAAGTCCCCAATTCGCCGGTGTACGACACCGCCGAAGTGCTCGCGACCGAGCAAGCCAGGGTGCTCGGCATCGAAGTTACCGATCCCGACGGGCCGAAGGGGGAATTCCGCACGATCCGTTTCCCGCTCAGCTTCGATGGCGAGCGGATGGACAGCGTCACCGCGCCGCCTCTATTGGGAGCCGACGACGCGGACGTTCGCCGCTCCATCGAAAGGCCAGTGCATGGGATCCGCAGGGGCTGAAGCCGCCGGAAAAGACGAAAGGGGCAAAGACCCCGAATTCCTCTCGACGCTGGAGCGCGGCTTGCGCGTGTTGAAGGCGTTTGACGAGGATCATCCGGAAATGACCCTGTCGGAAGTGGCGGCCAAGACCGCACTTCCCCCGGCCGTGGCGCGGCGGTGCCTGATCACGCTGGTGGAGCTTGGTTACGTGGGCCAGCACGAACGCAAGTTCCTGCTCCGCCCGGCGGTGCTGACGATCGGTTCGGCGTTTCTGGCCTCGATGCAGATCGAACAGGTGGTGCTGCCGCCGCTGCAAGCCTTGCGCGACCAGACCGGCGACAGCGCCTCGCTGTGCGTCTTGTCGGGGACCGAGATCCTCTACGTCGCCCATGTTTCCACCGATCGCCGGTTCCGCGTCGCGGCGGGGGTCGGCACACGCTTTCCGTTCCATGCGACCTCGCTGGGCAAGGCACTCGCCGCGCATCTGCCAGAGGCCGAGCGTGATGCGCTGATGGCGCGCGCGCCGTTCCAGCGCTTTACCGAACGCACCGTCACCGATGGCGCGGCGATGGCCGAGCGGCTCACCCTGATTGCTGAGCGCGGCTATGATTCCGCGCTGGACGAGCTGGACTACGGCATTGTGTCGGTCGCGGTGCCGATCTTCGGGCGGGACAGGCGGGTGATCGCGAGCATCAACTGCTCCACCTCCACCACCCGCATCTCGCAGGACGAGCTGGTGCGCACGCGCCTGCCGCTGCTGCGTGCTGCTGCGGGTGAGATCGAGGCTTCGCTGAAGCGCTGGCCCGCGCTGGAGGCGTCACTGCGGCCGTGACGGGCGGGGCGATGCAGGCGTCCGTTTTGGCGTGGTCCTGACAAAAAGCTGCCGTTCGGGAAGCGACACCGTTTGTGCCATCTCTCATCATCGTCGCCCCGTGCTTGACACGGGGCTTGGCTGCTTCCTGCTCTTCCGGGGCAGAAGAAAGGCCTAACCCCGGATCAAGTCCGGGGTGACGGTGTGGTGGACGGCAGCTTACCGCCCACAATCAGTCATAGCGAAAGCCGTGCCTTCACCTCAGAACCTGCCGTTGAAAGCCCAGGCCCGAGGCGTCAGCCGACCCCGTTCGCGGACGCAGCCAAGCGCCACCTAAGCCATGCCTGGAAACCGCCCAGCGTGGCTTCGAAGCCACACAGGCGCATTTTCGCATATCGAAGTTGACTTCGCATTGCGAATTTCCTAACTCGCGATAGGGAGGGATCGCCAAAAGAGCGACGCGTTGACGCGCGCACAGGGGAGAGACGTATGAAGATTTCGGGCATGAGCCGCGCCACTCGCGGGCTTCTCGGCACCACCGCCTTGGCCACTGCCGCGCTGGCCGCCGCGCCGCTTGCTGCGCAGGAGGCTCCGGCTGGAGAAGCTGCGGCCGAAGACCAGGGCATCGTCGTTACCGGCCTGCGCCGTACAGAAACCCTGCAGGACACCCCCGCCGCCGTCACCGCCTTCGATTCGCAGGCGATCCAGAACGCCGGGATCGAGCGTCCGGCCGATTTCATCGCGCTTACCCCCAACGTCACGCTGGTGGAAACGCAGAACGCGGGCAACGCCTTCGTCATCATTCGCGGCATCACCCAGAACCGCAACTCCGAACCCAGCGTCGCTGTGATCGTCGACGGGGTGCAGCAGGTTAACCCTGCACAGTTCAACCAGGACCTGTTCGATATCGAGCAGATCGAAGTGCTCAAAGGCCCGCAAGGCGGCCTTTACGGTCGTAACGCCATCGGCGGCGCGATCATCATCACCACCAAGGCGCCGACCGACGAGTTCGCCGGCAACATCACCGCAGGCGTGGACAATGGCTTCGGCTATTTCCTGCGCGGCGGGATCAGCGGCCCGATTGCCGAGAACGTCAAGTTCCGCATCGCCGGTTCGTGGTACGACACCGACGGTTTCATCGACAACGTCTTCCTCAATGAAAAGGCCGATCCGGTCGAGGATTTCAGCCTGCGCGCCAACCTGCTGATCGAGGCGACCGACAAGCTGACCTTTGATCTGCGCGGGTCGATGAACCAGCTGCGCACGCAGGGGCTGTATTACAACATCGTCGGTGACGTGAACACGGTCGCCGATGTCGAGGTGAACAACCCCGGCCAGAACGACCGCGATATCTACAACCTCGCGCTCAAGATCGAATATGCAGGCGATAACGCGGTGCTGACCTCGATCTCGTCCTATGACACGGTCAAGGAAGTGCTGACGGGCGATGCCTTCGACTTCAAGCCGATCCCGGACAGCTTCTTCTTCAACCTGTTCGAATTCCTGTTCGGCCCCGGCAACGGTTTCGACCTCAACCAGAGCCAGTATCTGAACGTGAAGGCCTTCAGCCAGGAAGTGCGCCTCGCCTCGCCCGAAGATGGCCGCGCGTTCAACTGGATGGCGGGCGGTTATCTGATCGACACCACGCGCTTCATTTCGACCGGCAACATGATCGACACGAACAACGGGGTGTTCCCGGTGTTCCGTTCGCCTTCGACCAATCCGCTCAACCCGCAGTTCTCCTATCTGGCCGATGGTCAGGAGAACTTCGCCTGGGCGCTGTTCGCCAATGCGGGCTATGAATTCTCCGACCAGTTCCGTGTCGATGCCTCGCTGCGCTATGACCGTGACAAGCGCCAACAGACGACGCTGACCCCGCAGGCCTTCCTGCCGGTGGTGCCGGGCGTGCCGCAGGCGCAGAGCGGCGAGGTCCGCACCGCGGTGTTCGATGACTGGCAGCCCAAGCTGACCCTGACCTATGAACCGACCCCTGACCTGACCATCTACGGCGGTTACAGCCGCGGCTTCCGTTCCGGCGGGTTCAACCAGACCGGAGTAGGCGCAGAAGCCTCTGCCGCTGCGATCGTCGGCGTGGGCGACATCTTCCGCGCCGAAACCGCCGATACCTTCGAAATCGGCGCGAAGGCACAGCTCGGCCCTGTCCGTCTCGCAGGCGCGGCCTACACCACGCTGTCGAAGAACTCGTACTTCTTCGTCTTCCTCGCCCAGTCTTCGACCCAGAACCTCGGCAACATTCCGGAAACTCGCCTGACCGGCTTCGAACTGGAAGCGACCGCGGAAATCCTGCCCAATTTCGATATCAATGCCGCAATCGGTATCACCGATAGCGAGATCAAGGATTTCCCCGACGCGAGCGTGATCGGCAACAAGGCGCCGCAGATATCGAACTATACGCTCAACCTCGGCGCGCAATATGCGGGCGCCTTGAGCGATAGCATCGATGGTCTGGTGCGGATCGATTACCGCCGCACTGGCAAGACCTGGTGGGAGCCGTTCAACACCACCGTCCGCGCACCCGTCGATATCGTCGATGCCCGCGCGGGCGTGACCTTTGCCAATGGCGTATCGGTCACGGCCTTCGCGCAGAACCTGTTCGACGAGACCTACAATGCCGAATTCTCGCCCGGCGGCTTCGTGTTCCGTGCCCGTCCGGCGCGCTACGGTTTTGAAGTCGGCTACAAATTCTAAAAGGGAAGCGATCACTATGACCAAGGTGCTGGTGCTCTATTATTCGAGCTATGGCCATATCGAGGCGATGGCCGACGCGGTGGCCGAGGGCGCAGCCAGCGTCGCCGGCACCGAGGTCTTTGTGAAGCGCGTGCCTGAACTCGTGCCGGAGGAGATTGCGGCGGCATCGGGCGTCAAGCTCGATCAGCAGGCTCCGATTGCGACCCCGGATGAACTCGCTGCGTACGACGCGATCATCTTCGGCACACCCACCCGCTTTGGCAACATGGCGGCGCAGATGCGCAACTTCCTCGACCAGACCGGCGGGTTGTGGTTCACCAAGGCGCTGGTCGGCAAGGTCGGCAGCGTGTTCGTCTCCACCGCCAGCCAGCACGGCGGGCAGGAGACGACCATCACCTCGTTCCACACCACGCTGCTGCATCACGGCATGGTGATCGTCGGCCTGCCCTATACCTTCGAGGGCAATGCCGAGATGGGGGAAATCAGCGGCGGCACCCCCTATGGCGCGAGCACGCTGGCGGGTAATGACGGTAGCCGGATGCCGAGCGCCAACGAGCTGGCCGGTGCGCGTTTCCAGGGCGCACACGTTGCCACCATCGCGGGCAAGCTGGCCGCCTGAACGGTTACAGACTGACGGAGAGAGCACGACCATGACGAAGATCCTTGCAAACCGCCTGCACCACACCGCCTATGTGACCAAGGATCTGGAGGCGACCCGCGCCTTCTACGAAGACGTGCTCGGCTTCCCCTTGATGGCGACCTATTGCGAAAAGGACGAATTGTTCGGCAAGGAACGCACCTATTGCCACGTGTTCTTCGAACTCGCCGATGGCAGCGCGCTCGCGTTCTTCCAGTTTGCCGATCCCGACGATCAGGCCGAATTCGGCCCCGAAATGCCGTCGAGCCCCTTCATCCACATCGCGCTTCACGTCGATGCCGATGGTCAGGCCGAACTTGCCAAGCGCATTGCCGCTGCCGGGATCACCGAGCCGCAGACCTATGTGCTGGAGCATGGCTATTGCCGCTCGCTCTATGTCACCGATCCCAACGGCATGATTATCGAGTTCACCCATGATGATCCGCGCGCCGCTCCGCTGGATACGGATCGCCGCGCCGCCGCCCATGCGGAACTCAAGCGCTGGCTGGGCGGGCAGCACCACAATAACAACCCGTTCCGCGCCGAAGAAGCGGCCTGATTGCCGGGCCTTGGGGGCGCATGTGAGCATGGCTGCCCCCAAGGCGAACGACGTGGCTGATATCCTGAGCTACGGCGAGGTTGCCGTTGACGGCGGCACGCTGCCGATCTGGATGGCTGGCGAGGGCGCGCCCGTCATCCTGCTGCACGGCTGGACGCTCGATCACCGCATGTGGACGCCGCAGATTGCGCGACTGGCGGGCGAGCATTTCCTCGTCATGCCTGACCGGCGCGGCTGCGGGCGGGCGACGGCTCCACCTGACCTGATGCGCGAGGCAGACGACGTCATCGCCATCGCCGATTTCCTCGGGTTTGAACGCTTCGCGCTGGTCGGTCTGTCACGCGGCGCAGTGGTGGCGCTGGATGTGGCGCGCCGGTTCGGCTCGCGGCTGACGGGTCTGGTGGTGTCGGGCGCGCCGCTGCCAGCACTGGTCGATCGCGAGGAGGTGATCGATCTTGACCACCTGCGCCTGCTGGCTGCGGCTGGCGATCTTGTGGCCTTGCGTAGCCAATGGGCGCAGCATCCGTTGATGCAGACCCGCACGCCCGAAGCCGCTGCGCTGATGGCGGCGATCCTTGCTGATTACGACGCCCGCGATCTGCTGATGACCGGCCAGACGCCCGGCTTCCCGCGTGAGGTGCTGGCGATGCTGTCCATGCCGGTGCTGGCGATGACCGGAGAGCATGACACGCCGTGGCGGCGCGCCTGTGCCGCCGCGCTCGCCGCCACCGCGCCGCGTGCCCGCCATGCGGAAATCGCCAACGCAGGCCATCTTGCCAATGCCGACAACCCGGACGGCTTCAACGCTGCCGTCGCCCATTTCCTGCGCGCCTGCGCCCACCCCCAGACAAGGCTTTCTGCATGACCGCCAACCGTTTTCTCACCACCCACGTCGGCAGCCTGCCGCGCCCCGAAGCCCTGCTCGAACTGGTCTTCGCGCGCGAGGCGGGGGAGCCTGTGTCAGAGGCAGATTTCGACGCTGCGGTCGAAGACGCTACGGCTTATGTGATCAAGCGCCAGATCGAAGCGGGCGTCAGCATCGTCAATGATGGCGAGCAGTCCAAGCCCAGCTACGCCACCTATATCAAGCACCGCCTGTCGGGCTTCGGCGGGGAGGCAGGGCAGTATGAATTCGCCGACTTGGAAGCCTTTCCCGGGGCCAAGGCGCAGGTGTTCGGCAACAAGGGCCGCGCCAAGCGTTCCGCGCCCGCCTGCACTTCGCCGATCACCGTGATCGACATGGAAGCGCCGCGCATCGATGCCGAGCGCCTCGTTCGCCTCGCCAATGGCCATGCGACCTTCATGTCCGCCGCCAGCCCCGGCGTGACCGCGCTGTTCTTCCCCAACCAGTACTACGCCAGTGACGAGGAATATGTCTTCGCCTTGGCCGAGGGGCTGCGCCACGAATACGAGACGATTGCGGCGGCAGGCATCACCTTGCAGGTCGATTGCCCGGACCTTGCGATGGGCCGCCATGTGCAGTTCACCGACCTCAGCCTTGAGGAATTCCGCAAGCGCATCGGCATGAACATCGCCGCGCTGAACCATGCGGTGCAGAACATTCCTGCCGAACAACTCAGGATGCACCTGTGCTGGGGCAACTACCCCGGCCCGCACCACTGCGACGTGGCCTTGGGGGAGATTGCGGATATCGTCTGGACCGCCAAGCCGCAGACCGTGCTGATCGAAGGCGCAAACCCGCGCCACGCCCATGAATTCGCCTTCTTCGAGGAGCACAGCCTGCCGGACAACAAGATCTTGTGCCCCGGCATGGTCGAACCGCAATCGCCCTATATCGAGCACCCCGAACTGATTGCGCAGCGCATCGGGCGTTATGCCGATCTGCTGGGCGCGGAGCGGGTGATGCTGGGGGTCGATTGCGGCTTTTCAGTCCATGCGGGCAGCAACGCGCTCGATCCGGAAATCGTCTGGGCCAAGCTTGCCGCGCTGTCCGAAGGGGCCGAAATCGCCAGCGCGCGCTATTTCTGAGCGCGTTTCTGAACAGGCCCCGCTTGCCGCTAGCGGCGCAGCGGGGCTAACACTGGGGCGATGGACGCTGTAACCCGCCCGCTTTCCGTGCAAGCCCTTCTGGTGCGTGATGGCACCGTCACCGATATCGGGCCGGGCGAGGTCGCGCAATTCGACAGCCCCGGTTTCGTCTGGCTCCATGTCGAAGGCGTCGGGCATGGCGAGAGCATGGACGTGCCCGACTACGTCCCGCCGATGGCCGCCAACGCGCTGGTGGCCAGCGAAACCCGCCCGCGCTGCGACGAGGTGGACGAAGCGGTGCTGATCAACCTGCGCGGCACGGCATTCGATACGATGCAGGATTCAGACGGACTGGTCTCGATCCGCGTCTGGGTCGAAGGCCAGCGCGTAACCTCGGTCAGCCGCCACCGCTTGGCCGCGCTCGCCAAGGTCGAGGCTGCGGTGCGCGCAGGCCGGGTCACCGACGGGGGCGATTTCGTGGCTGCACTGGCGCAGGCGATTTCGGTCCAGCTCGATCCGCAGGTTGCCGATCTGGGCGACAGCCTTGATGATTGCGAAGGGATGCTGGACGGCGGCGATATCTACGCGCTGCGTCGCAAGATCGCTCATATCCGCAGTCAGGCGATTGTTCTGCGGCGGTTTGTTGCGCCCGATCGCGATGCGCTGGGAGCGATGGCACAGCTCCAATTCGACTGGATCAGCAAGGACGACCGGATGCACCTGCGCGAAGCGGCGGACCGCTTTGCGCGCATGGCCGAGGAGCTGGAAGCTGTGCGTGAACGGGCCGCGCTGCTGCACGAACAACTGACCGATCTGCGCGCCGAAAAGATCGACCAGCGCAGTCTGGGCATTGCTGTGACGGCGTTCATTTTCCTGCCGCTGACCTTTGTGACCGGGCTGCTCGGCATGAATGTCGAGGGTATTCCCTATGCCGATCACGCCTGGGCGTTCTGGGGCGTGGTCGGGTTCTGCGCTGCCATCGCTCTGCTGGTGATGGGCTGGTTTGCCAAGCGCCAGTGGCTTGATGACTAGCCCTTCGGCGCGGCGTGTCTGACTTCGCTGGCAAGCCGGGCATAGTCCACCTTGGAGCGGTGGCGGCGGTCGAGCGGGATCTGGTTAAGCGGCACGACGGTGGCAACACCCAGCCCGGCAGCGGCATTCTGCCAGACTGACAGGTGGGCCGCATCACCCTCGATCGCGAGGCAGGCGCGGCCACCCAGCGGGCAAAGCGCGGCGCGCCTCACCCCCGGCCAGCTTCGCGCCGCAACCTCGATAACAAAGGGCCACAGGCCTTCGATCCGGCCCTGCGTGCGGCCCAGCAGCCACAGCCGCCCCTCTGCATCGAACCGTCCGCCATCGCCGGTGCGGTGCCAGATGGTGCCGTGTTCGTCGCGGGTCTTGGTGGCGGCATTGTCGGCGGGATCGACATAGGTTTCGACCACGTGATCGCCGGCGACAAGGATCTCGTCCTCCACGATCCTGACTCGCACAGCGTCAACCGGCGGCCCGGCGAGCAGGCCTTCCCCGGCGTTGATCCGGGCGCGGTCCTCGGCCGAGAGGGCGCCGACCTCCAGTTCGGCAATCGGTTCGGCCTCGGTCGAGCCATAGACCGCCATGACCCGCAAAGCGGGGTTCTGGTCGGTCAGGCGGTCGACCACATCGGGAAACACCGGCCCGCCGCCGGTGAACACGGTCGTGATGCTGGCGGGCAAGGGCGCATCGGCCAGCGTTTCGGCCAGCACCGGCGGGAGCAGCAGGCGGGTGACGCCGTGGCGGGCGATATGGGCGCGGATCGCTTGCGGGTCAGCGCGGTCAGGGCGGCGCAGGGGCCAGTTGGGCAGCACCGAGGTCACCCCGCTTCCGAGGTTTGCCAGCACGAAGACGGGGAAGGCAACGAGGTCGATCTCCGCCCGATCGCTCGCCAGCAACGGCCCGACCGCGCGGTTCTGTGCGGCGAGGAAGCCATGGCTGCGCAGGATCGCCTTGGCGCGTCCGGTCGAGCCGGAGGTGAAGCTCATCAGGGCGGGGTGGTCATCTGGCCATTCGGGGGAAAGCTCCGTCCCCCGCAGCATTCCATCTGCCAGCGACAGGCGCTTGACTGTCAGCAGGCGCGGCACCAGCAGCGGCAGCACCCTGAGCATCCCCGCCCCGATCCACGCCTTCACGTCAGCCGCGGCCAGCGCGGTTCTGACCCCTTTCAGCCCCATCGCAGGTTCCGGCAGCACTGCGACCGCCCCCAGCCGCCACAGCGCGGCCAGCGCGGCGTAGAGATCGGGCGTCACCCCCATCGCAATCAGCACCCGGTCCCCCGGCCCGATCCCGCGCTTGCCCCATTCGTCGGCGAGGAACC
>Ga0209812_10001008_pt1 | contig 21725 bp, 19 predicted proteins | sample JI71714BDNA_FD_187502 | JGI IMG/M metagenome (GOLD analysis project Ga0209812, IMG submission 187502) | Wastewater effluent complex algal communities from Wisconsin, to seasonally profile nutrient transformation and Carbon sequestration -... | ecosystem: Engineered > WWTP > Effluent > Algae...
AAACTACAAAAAAAAATAAAGAACTTCATCCCCCTAACAACCCGCATATGCCCGCGTTCCCGTCGTTTGGGATTGCAAAACTACTACATCATCCAACATTTTCCAAACCCATTACCCAAATTATTTTTAACCTCATTGCTTAATTGCCTTATTATCAAGAATAAATAAATTTAGATACCTTGTTTAATTAAACTATTACCCATAATAATGCAATTAATTTATCGGTTCAGAAATGTATTTGATCTCATGTACACCCATCTCTGCCCAATAGTTTTTTAAAGAAAACCGTTTGTTTGCCTCAGATAGCGGTTCTTTGGTTATACACACTGCCTGCTTTCCTTGCATTTTAATCCATACCTTTTGCTTCGCTATCTCCCAGTGCTCGATTCGTTGGATATTTTCTTGTACCCAATCTTTTCGAATCGCATACATCCACAGAATAGACACAAGACACATCGCCAACCAAAGAATCCACTTTCTTGGGATGATGTTCTCCCCCCAAAGCACAAGCACTAAAATGCCATACCAAAGCGCAACTTCCCAAAGCGCTAAAGAAAACCCATGCACAACAGCATAGGGGAGATTTGCAATTTCTCCATTTAAAAAATTCAGTCCCTCCGCACAAATACTCGTTACACTGGCCAAAACATCGACAAGCCATGAGAATGGTCCTTCATTGAAAAACCACAAGGCCAACCCAAGTGGAACCAAAGCGGATGCCAGTAGCGCAGTCACTACATTCGTTACATAGAAATACGTGGGAAACTGATGAAAGTAATATAGTGTAATGGGGAAGGTGAATAGTTGAGCAGACAATCCTAGGGATGTGAGATCCCACAACCATCGAATCATGGGGTTTTCGGGTTTCCACCACGCGCGGCATCGTGGATAAAAAGTCAAAATTCCCCATACCGCCAAAAAGGAAAGTTGGAATCCAATATCATGAATCCAAATAGGCACTATATATAATAGGATAAGGGCGGTCCCGTAGAGTACGTTTTCACTTGATACATGCCGCTGAAACCACTGACCAACGATTAATAAATAGAACATCACCGTCGCCCGCATCACGGATGCGGACATGCCTGTGAAACCTGCGTATAATGTTAATACCAATATGGAGATTATAAATTTGGGTTTACCCCATGATCGAGGCCACAACAGCACTTGACCGCGAAAGAGTAACGTCAACAAACCGTAAACCAACGATATGTGCATACCCGACACGGCCAGTATATGCACAGCACCTGCCGCGGTGTATTGATTATTCAATTCATCACTGAGGTGATCTCGCCTTCCTGTGATCATGGCCTCGGTTACATCGGCAGCTTCCTTGTTCGGGATATGTTGATGATAAATCTGGCCAACCATTCGGGCTCTTGACAGGAGCCATAAACGCAAAGAAGGTTTGATGGGCAAATTAACTTCACGAATGTGGTCCGCTCGAACCCACATTTGATGGAAAATCCCTTGTCGAATCATGTAGGTACGAAAGTCAAAGTCGGAGGGTCGTCTCGGAGCTTGAATGAGTTGGGGTTTCCCACGCACTACATAGCTTCGGCCGGGCACCAAGTCCACAGGCGTGCGCTTGTCAAGATAGATGAGTACTTTACTCGCTGCAGGCGTCCAACCCAAGGTGTTAGAATACTGCGACTGAATATCGCCTTTTATACGCCACGACTTGGTTGTTTCTTCTGGATAAAGACTGCAGGTAATCAGCAACGTATTTTGAATTTGAGGCGGGGGTGGGGGAATGGGCTTTCGTAACATCCCACCGAAGCTAAAGAACAGAAGAAGCGATACCAAGCGAATCCTGGGCAAATTGACCCAAACGCCCACGAAAGAAACGACCAGGAGTAAACAAAGAATGGAAAAGGGGAGTGAGTAAGGAAACACCAATCCTGACGCATAGGCTAGGAGAGGCCAAAGTAATGGCGTATTTCGTATCATGTTTCATGGTCTATTCTTGGAAAGCAAGATACAAAATAAAAATGCCCCGGATGAGGCATTTAATAGGATTCTTTCTGACTTGGAAAACTTACTTGTTTCACATCCGAAATGTATTGTTGGAATGCCCCGGACATTTCCTCGTATAGATTCGCATATCGGCGTAGAAACCGTGGAGAAAAGTTTTGGTTGATTCCCAACATATCATGTACGACTAAGATCTGTCCGTCACACCCAGAGCCTGCACCAATCCCAATGGTTGGAATTTCAAGTGACTGAGTTACTTTTTGAGCCAGGTGCGCTGGGATTTTTTCGAGAACGAGGGCAAAACAACCTAAGTCCTGCAATAACAGCGCATTTTCTATCAGATGGTCAGCTTCTTCCTCTTCTTTGGCTCGTACGGTATAGGTACCAAACTTATAAATCGATTGTGGGGTTAGGCCGAGGTGCCCCATGACAGGGATTCCTGCACTGAGAATACGTTGAACCGATTCTTTTATTTCAGCACCACCTTCCACTTTGATTGCGTGCGCACCTGATTCCTTCATGATCCGAATTGCTGACCGCAATGCCTCTTCCGAATTTCCTTGGTATGAACCAAATGGGAGGTCAACTACCACCAGTGCTCGTTTGACTGCCCGAATGACCCCTTGCGCGTGGTAGATCATTTGGTCGAGTGTAATGGGTAGGGTTGTTTCATGTCCAGCCATGACATTTGACGCTGAATCACCAACCAGGATAACCTCAATGCCTGACTCATCAACGATACGGGCCATGGAGTAATCGTAGGCGGTTAAGCAGGCTATTTTTTCTTTTTTCTTTTTCAGCGCTTGAAGCGTATGCGTCGTTACGCGTTTAATTTCTCCGTGGACTGACATATAATAAAGGGTATGCGTTAAAAATTTAATTTATTTTCGGGAAAGCCATGCTTCCGGATTAAGGCGTTCAAACTGACGCCAAATTTGGAAATTAATTTCCGTGACCCCATCCCGTTGACCTGCCGTACCGAGTACGCCACCTGCTTCAATGGTTTGGCCGACTTTGGATTGAACGCGATCAAGATTAGCATACACTGTATAAAATTCACCATGTTGTACTGCCACCACTTGACCAAGCCCAGGAATTTCAGAGATATCCAATACTTTCCCAGCAAATACACTCATGACTTGAGCTCCTGGGACAGTTTGGATATCAACGCCGTTATTGTCAATTTGAACACCTTTTAATACGGGATGATTTTTTACGCCAAAATGATCTGAGATAAAACCCGTTGCAACGGGCCAGGGTAATCGCCGGCGTGCTTCCGCAAATTTTCCTAAAACGGCCTTCGTAGATTTCCGTTCCACGGTTTTGTTCGTACTCGTCCTGACCGTCTCTTTTCTTGTGGAAGGTGGGGGAGGTGTGGATTCTTTTGCCAATTCTTCTTTTTTCGCAATTTCCTTGGCCACTATCGATGAAATTAAGCGATCTAAATTTTTAACCGCTTGATTCGAGGCATCAATTTCCTTTCTAAGTTCCGTCTCTTGTTTGGACAGCCTGATCACCAAGGAGTCCTTTTCTGTTTTCATGGACAGGAGTTCGCTGTTTTGCTGTTTTTTACTGCCTAGAATCGTCTTTTGTGCTTTTTGTTTTTCTGCTAGCTCCAAGCGTCGCGCACTAAGCTCTTGCGTGACCCGCCAAATCTGTGCCAATTGATCTTTTCGGTTTTCTGTATATTGTTGCAGGTATTGATAGCGGGCCATAACTTCTTGAAAGGAGCTAGACGAAAAGAGAAAAAGGAGTTGATTAAGCTTCGTACTCCTTTTGCTAGCCGTGTATAGCATTTGGCCATACTCCGTCCGCAAGGCCTTCAAGCGTTGGTCTAGTGCATATGTTTCTCGGGCTACCGACCGTAATTCCGTTTCGATAAGTTTTAAGTCTCTTTCCAACAAATCAATTTGTTGTTCTTGGTTTTCAATTTGTTTGGAAAGCGTTTTTAATTCTCGAAGCGAGGATTTTTTTTGGTTTTGTGTTTGGGCTAAAACTTTTTTGGTCTGAGCGATTCGATTCAAATTTCGTTTTTTTTCTTGTTCCAGCTTAGCACGCGAAGTTTGGGCGGAAACCGAAAGTCCTGCTAGGGCGAGTAAAGTAACAAGAAAACTAAAACGAAGGAAGTGCATCGAGGTCAAGGTTTTAGTTGTTTCTCTGTATAATTTTTAGGAACACTGAAGGGGTACCGTAGATCGCGGGAAACCCATTCGATCCGTTGATGTTCCATGGTAATTCGCGTGGGGACATCTGTTTTTTCCGGATTTTGGATTTTCACCTGGACGACCGCAGGGAATAAACCAGCCGATGTTTCTTGAAATTTGGGGTAGATAAGATCCAGTGTTTCTTGGGAATTGGTTTGGGAACCGGCAAGTCGAACCAGTTTTTGTTTGACTCGGTCGATCACGGATTCTATGGCCAGTGATTCTACTTTTTGTTTGATCACAATTTGATTTTCTTCTTGTATCACCTCATCTTCGGGGCGTTGCGGAATTAACATATCACCTAAAATTAAGGATTGAACCAAACTGTAGGTAAGAGGAAATCCTATTTCTTTGGAAAGCGATGAAAAATCAAACCGATACACATGCTTATTCAGTCGATCGACGAGGATGATTGAATCTTGACGAATGATCCCTCGGGCGACCTCTAAACCAACAGAAACAGATACCCAAATAATACTATCCTTTCGGATTTGAAAATTAACGGGAAAATCTTGGGATAGGGTAGGCGAGCTAAAGTCGACGCGTGACCGAATTTTAACGGCCTCAAATGTTGGTGTTTGTATCGTAACCCAGTCCGTTTTTTTCTCCTCCACGGGCTGATGGCTAGTCGGTTTGTTTTCTTCTGGACGAGCGATTTGGGTAGAATCTAATGTTGGTCTTGACACGAGTACTTCTTTGGTTCGTGATTTTGGTTTTTGACAAGCGCTAAAAAGAAAAATTAAAACTCCCAAAAACGCCAATATTCCTTTATTCATGTAATACTAATTTCTATAGTGTTTGCGTAACAAAGCTACAGGGTACAACCATTTTCCCCAAATCAAGTTTTCACTGAGCTAATTTCTGGTCTAGCTGTGGGGTACCCCCACCCAGTTCTCGTGCTTTTTGCCAAGCGGATTTGGCTTTGTCTGGCATACCGAGTTGAGCGTAGACATCCCCCAGGTGTTCCCAAATTGTCGCGGATACACCTTCGCTTTGAGCAACAGCCTTTTCAAGCAAGGGCAATGCCTCGTTCCATTTTCCTTGTTGAGCGAGCACCCAAGCGTATGTATCGAGGTAACCTGAGACATTGGGATAGAGTTCCACTAGCTTTTTTGCACGTTGAGCGGCTTTGTCTAGATTTTCTTTACGTAGGGCTGAAAAGTAGCTAAAATTATTGAGGGCTTGAGGTAGCGTAGGATCCAATTCAAGCGCAGCCTCATAGGCTTGATCGGACTGCGCAAATTTTTTCATGGCATGGTACACATCCCCCAAAAGGGCCTGTGTGAAAGCCTTAAGGGGTACCGAAGATGTGGGAATGCGGGTACATTCCTCCAGGGCATCTCGTGCATCTTGGAGTTTCTTTTGGTAATATAAGCCGAGTCCAAGGTGATACCAAAAGGCGGGTTCTGCTGGAAAGTAGGTTGTTGCCTGATCTGCGTTCGTTACGAGTTGATCAAAGGCCCCGGAAAGTCTATTGGCTTCTAGAAGCGCTTGCCAATTACCTTGATCATTAGGATCCAATTCGATTGATTTTTTCAAAAATGTCTGGGCGTCTGTCCACTTTTCAAGGGTGAGAGCCCAGAAGCCGGCCAAGCCCCATTCGTCTGCAGCAGGACTACCGGATTCAAGGCGCGTAACCAAAAGAGCATACAACGCAGCAGATTCTTCTATTTTCTTTGAAGCGATTGTCTGTTTGAGCAGCGGAGCAACTTCCGAGAGTGATATGGTACGTTGAGGAAGCATTTTCCGGGTCCAGCGTGTCAGTGTAGCATAGTCCTCTTGAATAACCAAAACAGAAATCAGGAGTCCATACGCTTTACTGGCTGTTGGATGTTGTTCGATTAACTTTTGCAAAGTTTGGGTTGCCTCCTCCCAACGGTTCGCAGCCATTTGCATTTGGGCCTTTTGCAGAACAAATTCGATTTCTTTGGGCTCAGATGCAATGAGCGCGTCACTAGCTTGAAAAATTTTATCTACTTGATTTTGTTGGAGGTAAATGAGTTGTTTTTGACGGGTTGTTTCTTCGGTTACCCCGATTACCTTTTCCAATTGTGCTATCACCCGTAGTACTTCTTGTGGTTTATTTTCTTGTCTCCACAGATCTGCCAATGTGTAATAGTATAGGGGATTGGCGGGTTGATCCCTTACAAGCCTTTCGAAAATGGCTATTGCTTCTTTGAGATTCCCTAGTCGAATTAAGGCCTGCCCGTATTCCTCTGGAATATATTTATTTTCTGGAGCCAATTTCAGCGCTTTTTCGAAAGATTGCTTGGCCAACTCCCATTGATTCAGGGAAGCTTGCGTTTTTCCTATGAAATAGTGTGTAGTAGCTTGGTTGGGATCCAGTCGAATAACCTCCTCCCATGCTTTCAACGCATCAGCCGGCCGGTCAGTCCAAAAGAATTGTAGCCCTTCAAGGAAGAGCCTTTCCGCCTGGACTTTTTTCTCTGGGCCATCCAATTCTGTTTTTTTCTGGGCCCATGGTGCGAGCGGGCTGAGGAGAAAGAAAACGAGAAATACGAGGTTAACCCAATTTTTGGACAACCTGAAATAAGAGTTTTTGGGTTTCCAAATCAGGGAAGAAGCCATAAATTTGTTCATGTGCCGAGTGGTTAAGGGCAAGGCCAGACTCAAGAAAGGTAAAGGCCTCTTTGGGTCTGCCACCTTTCAATAAATAAACGGCCAACCTGTAATGGATATTTTCATCAAGTGGAAGCTCTTCGAGTGCCTCTTTTAGGACTTCGGTTGCACTTTCGAATTCATTTTCAAAAGCCCAAATTTCGGCTAATCGGAGCCAAAGGTCTGGATTTTTAAATTCCAGTTCAATGGCCGCTCGGCACGCTTCTGTACTTTCGAAGAGCAGTCCGAGTTGAAGGCAAGCGTCTGCGAGAAGTTCGAAGTATTTGACTTCATAGTCGTTTAATTCGATGGCTTTTTTAGCATAATGGTGTGCGATGTGCCATTGTTTTTGTTTGAAAGCCACCATACCTAGGCCGTACCAAGCATCATCCCATTCGGGCGCGATCTCTACTGCTTTTTGGTAGTAAGTTCGGGCGTTGTCCCAGTCCGATTGGTATTCATACGAAGCCCCAAGGTGTGTAAGAATATCTGCATCTTTTTCATCGAGTTGATGAGCCAAAAGATAATGCTCACTGGCTTGGGGGTATTTCTCCAAATCCATGCACAGGTGCCCGGCTTGCATGCGAGCTCCCAAGTTTTTTTCATCGAGGGCAAGCGCGTAATCATAGGCCTGATAAGCCTCGTCCCATTTTTCATGCATGGTGAGGTTTACACCTAAAAAATACCAACCTGGGACAGAAAATGGATTTTGATCGACTAACTCCTTAAAAAATCGAACACCTGCTTCGGGATCATTAGATTCCATATTCAGGCAAAAAGAAATTTCTTGGTAGATTGCTCCATTCGTAAGGCCATCCTCAATGGCTTTTTTGTAATGCGCAACCGCTAGCGACCATTCACCTAAGTTTTGATACGATTCACCTAGATGAAAATAAATGAATGATGGGTCTTGTGCTTCGTCCGCGATTTTATGAAATAAAAGAATCGCTTCAGAATATTGGCCTTGAAAATTTAGGAGCACTCCTTTTAGGGCTAGCAATTCAGGATCATTGGGATGATACAGAAATGCCTTTTCGAGCAAATCTTCTGCGGCTAATAATTCGTTGGCGGCAATATGAAGTTGAATCCTGAGAATAAGCAAAGCTAAGGAATGGCTATGTAAATGCAATCCCATGTCACATGCATGTGTGGCGGATTCAAGCTGTCCGGTCAGAAAATAATATTCTGCTACCTCTTCCAGCGTATCCTCCTCGACGTATGGGGTTGGATCGGCCAGTAATATTTCCTCAAACTTCTTCACAGAGGCTTCCATATCAGCCATGCGATTGGCACCGTCACGGTCTTCGGCATCAAAGTTCATCATACCTGTTTATTGAGGAAAAGTTTAACTCAGTAATGAATAAAAGTAACAAATTTGCTAGAAAGTTCAAAGCCTTTGCTTTGTCATGAAATAGGATGTTACCCGTTGAATCGTTTGATCGATCGGGGTAAATTCAATGGAAAAAGCATTTTGAAGTTTAGTACTGGGATAAGAAAGCTTCAAACTGGCCGAAGTTGCTGTTTCCCGGGTAATCAGTGGCGCATTTCCTGTAATAAAGGAACGAATAGCTTCTAGTCTCCATAAAATGGAAAGCCAAGGTTTAATAATCTGGATAGATGGTGCTTTTCTTTGGAAAGATTGGGCCACCTTTTGAAAAAAGGATTGATAGGTAATTTGTCCTCCATTCACAATAAACCGTTCGCCCGTGAGTGGCGATTGAATACCCAGCCAAATTACCTGGCAAAGGTCTTTGATGTCCACATAATTAAGGAACCCTGATGTAAAAAAGGGACGTTCGTCGTACACATATTTAAAGAGTTGTGCACTACTTCGGGTCCAGTTTCCTTCACCCAAAACAATGGTTGGATTAAAAATAAGAACCGGCAATCCTTCGGCATGGGCTCTCCAGACTTCACATTCAGCTTGGAACTTGGTGATGGCATAGTGAGAATTGTGCGGAGATTCTTCCCACTTTTGGTCTTCTTGAATTACAAGATTTCCTACATGTTGCGCTGGGCGGCCCAAGGCTGCGATTGAACTTATAAAAATTACCTTTTTAATGTTGGGCATAGTCAGGGCTGCGTTGACGACATTGGCCGTCCCCTCAACATTCACTTGGTACATCGCTGGCCGATCTTTGGGCGAAAAAGAGACAATAGCCGCGGCATGAATAACATAGTCCATTCCCTCCATCGCTTCGGTAAGGGAGTGGATATCCATGATATCCCCCTCTCGGCAGGTAATATCCTTTACCGCTTGGTCAGGGCGAACCAAACCAAACACGTCGATCCCTTTCTGTTTAAAATCTTGAGCTAACGCGCCCCCAAGTAAGCCAGTAACTCCTGTAATTAGAACCTTCATAGTGTTGTGCGCAAACTTTTTATCGCGTATTTACATTCAAATCATTAATTTCACCCGATTTTACGTAAAGAATTCAATCCGACCGAAAAACTAATGATCTTTTTACAAAAAGAGTGGCACGATGCCGTCAATCTATCTGCCCAAACCGGTGAGCGCATCCACGCCAGAACCGACGTCTCACTTACTGTAGATAACGATACCGTATTTATTCGCTTTCATTGCCAGGACAATCCCCACCTCGAATTTAATCAGTACACACAAGATAACGAACCTCTGTACAATCAAGAAGTATTTGAACTATTTATTTCAGGAGGAGCTGATGTATCTGATCATTATCTTGAAATAGAATTAAATCCAAATGGCGCACTGTGGGCAGGATTGATTCGAAATCCCGGTATGGGCCTACAAGGCCAGCCCCTCCATACCACGTATTTGTCTCGTTCTGAACATCAGATTATCACGTCGGTTTGGACAAAAGTTGATGCGTGGGGGGGGACCATTGAATTTCCAGTTTCCTTGATACCCGGTTACCCAGCGTCCGCATTTCGATTTAATCTTTACCGGATACTGGCCAAGACTAAGCCATTACATCGGCAATGGATTTGTTCTCCTGAGAATGCTTATTTCCTTTGTCTGCACCCCACGTTATCGGGTGATCAACCCGCATTTCATAGGCCACTGGCATTTGGACTTTTACCTTAATCGATTCGCGGTTTCCAGGTTACTTCTTCCGCACCTGACTCAATCACCCATTTTCTAGATACCATAAACAAGTAATCGGATAGTCGATTTAGGTAGGGGATCACATTTGAGTGTACTTCTTCTTGTTCCGCCAATCGGATAACCCGACGTTCGGCTCGCCGACAAACTGTGCGTGCTACATGAGCGAAGGATGCCGGCGGAAAACCTCCTGGCAAAACGAATGCACGCAGCGGAGGCAACTCCATCTCGTCCATCCAAGTTTCGAGATCCAAAATGTCCGACTCGCGTAGGTCGGGCAACGCTCTTTTGGTCTGTTCTGGTTCAGAGGCCAAAATAGACCCCACTGTGAACAAACGGTCTTGGATGAATTGCCATCGGACACGTTGTTCTTCCTCCGAGGTATGATCCCGCAAAACCCCAATCCAAGCATTCAGTTCATCGACAGCGCCGTAGGCTTCTATTTTATCCTCTGCTTTACTCAGGCGCGTTCCTCCGACTAGACTTGTTTTCCCTTGGTCACCAGTTTTTGTATAAATTTTCATAATCCTTCATTCATTGACATCGTTGAATCAAAACCTTCTACTCGACAAAAGGTTTTGTAACCAACAAAAATGGAAAAAATAGGATTCCTTTTCCTTTGTGCCCTAAATTTGCAAATCAATTAACACCCCATTACCGGGAAAGGTATTTAAACTTCATTTCTTTATGGTCGGAATATTTTTTGGCTTTTGGCGTAAAATATCGCTAGCCCTCTTAATGGGTATGATTCTCTTTACCTACACAGACTTTCCCGAACTGGTAGCCGTTGAATTCGATTCGGCAGGCAAACCTAGTGGTTTTTTAGATAAAGAAAAATTCTTCTATTTAAATGCTGGTATTGTACTTGGATTAAATCTACTGATTGGACTTTTAAAAAATCAGCTGTTAAAATTGGATTTTTCTCGTTTAGTACCGCAGAGTATCTGGGCACAACAACGGGTAGCACTTAGCACCTTATTAATCTCGTGGACAGACGCCCTGTTATCCGTTATTCATTCGTTTTTTATTTTTATTCTACTTGGTTTACGAAATATCAATGCCGATACAGATCAGCTATTGACCATCAATATGAATTGGCTTTTGTTGATTGGTGCCGTTTTGCTGCTTGGCGTTTTGTTTTCACTCCCTTTGTTGTTGTTCTATACCAACCCTAAAGTTACTGACTGATCTATGATCGATCTTCCTACCATTTTATTGGATGATTATCGGTACGATTTACCTCCGGATCGAATTGCACAATACCCTGCATCACCTCGAGATCATTCCAAACTACTCATTTATAAGGAAGGAATTGAGGCTGAGGTTCTTTTTCATGAGTTACCTGCCCATATCCCTTCGGATACCTTGTTGGTTTTTAATGATACAAAAGTTATCCCGGCTCGTTTATTTTTTCAGCGACCTACAGGAGCTATCATTGAAGTATTTTTGTTGCAACCCAGTATACCATCGCCCATCATTTCAGAAGTCATGGAGGCGACGCAATCTTGTTCGTGGGAATGCATGATTGGAAATCGAAAAAAATGGAAACATGAAACGTTATCAGTCTCTTTAAACAACGGAGTCACGCTACTCGCGCGAAGAGAATCTTTGGAGACGGATATCATTCATTTTGAATGGACAGGTGGGGTTTCGTTTGCGGAAATTTTGCGCGAGTTTGGACAAATTCCACTCCCTCCCTATTTAAACCGCGAGGTTGAGGCCTCAGATTCAGATCATTACCAGACGTTGTATGCCCAACATGACGGAGCGGTAGCCGCGCCAACAGCAGGTCTTCATTTCACTCCGCGCGTTTTGGATGCTTTACAAGCTCAAGGAATCTCGTTCGGATTTGTTACGTTGCATGTGGGTGCTGGTACTTTTCAGCCCATAAAAGCGTCAAACGTGCTCGATCACACCATGCACAATGAACAAATGGTATTCGATCGTCCCTTTCTTCAAAAACTAGCGGCGCACGTGGGTAGGGTAGTACCGGTTGGAACCACATCGATGCGGTCATTGGAAAGCTTGTATTGGTATGGTGTTCAGGTTTTGTTTGCTAAACAATTGGGTACAGAAATATCGTCTTTTATGATTGAAAAGTTAGTCGCATTTGATGACTACCCCAGTGAATTACCTTCTTTTCCGCAGGCGATTCAGGCGATTCTAGATCATATGGATACAAAAAATTGGGCAACGTTGGTGGGCGAGACTGAAATTTTTATTTTTCCCGGATACACGTTTCGGATCTGCGATGGTCTAATAACGAATTTTCATCAACCCGGTTCTACGCTTATTCTCCTGATTGCTGCACTTCTGGGGGATAATTGGCGATCGGTTTATCAACATGCTTTGGCTCACGATTACCGCTTTTTAAGCTTTGGCGATTCCTCCCTTCTATGGAAATCATAGGTTGCCCAGGAAATCGTTGCCCTAATTGTTGAATCAAGTGTCGCCACTGCCTACTTTCTAAACCGGAGGGTACGCCCACAACGTACCCTTGCCACCATGTTTCTTGGGTATCTCGGTGTACCCACTGAACCATGAATGTACCTTTGGGCATTTTTTGCTGTACTAAAAGCTTTTGATTATTTGTAGCTTGAACGACTTGAGGCAAGGATAGCTTTTCGGGGTAGTATTTAAAAAAAACGAGAATGTCTGGATCTTTTGGCGACCTCCAAAATCCTTTTTTTTGCACTTGACGATCCAATTCATTTTGAATCGTTATGTCACTAGATGTGGGATCGGCTATCTCATTTTCGGCAAGCGCATAGGTAAATGCCACGGGCTTTACCGAATCTGTTTGATTACTAACCAAATACATGGCAGGCTTAGTGCACGAGCTTACAAGCCCACAAAAGATAACGCCTAGTATAATCCGCATGACAATTCCCTATTTTGGGTGTAAACTTATATAACTATTCCAGTAAATTTTTGTTATTTTTCATTTTATTTTAGAGAAATATGTAATGTTATGGAATGGCTTGTAATTTTAATGAGAGTCTAAAAATGAATTGCTTGTGATTTACTTGTTTTTGCGTCAGTGGGTGCGTGGGATATTGCAGATTTTTGTTCGGAATGTGTCGATACAAGGCATTTCTCATTTTCCGTCAGAAGGTCCCGTTTTATTGGTAGCCAACCATCCCAATTCCTTTCTTGATGCGATCTTATTGGCTTGTTACTTAGATCGACCGATTTGGTCTTTGGCACGGGGAGATGCCTTTCGAAAGCCATTGGCCAAGATGATTTTGAGTAAAATGTTTATGATTCCCATCTACCGTATTTCAGAAGGTAAAGAATATGTATCGGAGAATGATGTGACATTTCAACGGTGTTTGGATTTATTTCGACAGGGCGAAGTGGTCCTCATTTTTATTGAGGGAATTTGTGTGCACCAGAACCACCTCCTTCCCTTAAAAAAAGGTGCTTCGCGTTTAGCCCGGACAGCTTGGAATGAAGGAATACCGTTACAAATCGTACCGATTGGACTACAGTACAAATCATTCAAGACATCTCCAATAGACGTATCGATTACCGTTGGAAAACCTTGGCATCAGGTGACTCATGCATGGGATCAATCGACAGAGGGTACTTTTATTAAATCTTTCAATACGTTTGCTTGGGATCGGCTGCTTGAGGTTTTAATTCCAGTTTCTTTTCAGTCATCTGCTCCGGTTGGTCATCGTATCTTGTGGATATGGCACCTGCCCTTATTTCGTTTAGTTGATCTTTTGGCAAAAAAGGCGACCCGAGGAACTGTCTTTTATCAATCGGTTCAAGTAGCTTTGTTGGTCTTCAGTGTTCCGGTGTATACGGCACTATTCATTCTTGGTATTTGGCTTTTGGTTCATTAATTTTTTCAACATGTCTGTTATCATTGCCCCCATCGCGGAAAGTCTAACTTCTTTTTTAGCCACGAGTTCTTACAGCAAGATTTTGGTTATTCTGGATACCAATACAAAAAAATGGGTCTATCCCTTAGTTGTATCCTTACTTCCTAAACATAAGTTTGTCGTTGTTCCGGCTGGAGAGAACCACAAGAACCTGGATACTTGTCAAATTATCTGGCAGGCGATGACGGATTATGAACTCGATCGTCATAGCTTAGTGATCAACATAGGTGGAGGTGTGATTGGGGATATGGGAGGATTTTGCGCGGCGACCTACAAACGAGGTGTCGATTTCATCCAAGTTCCAACCACGTTATTGGCTCAAGTTGACGCGAGTGTAGGAGGGAAGCTGGGAATTGACTTTCACGGTTTGAAGAATCATCTCGGATCTTTTCAACTTCCCACTCGGGTATTCATAGATCCTGTATTTTTACAGACTCTTCCGGAGCGAGAATTACGCTCCGGTTTTGCTGAAATCATCAAACATTGTCTGATCCAAGATGGAGCCGCATGGCAAACCTTACGCCGGCTCGATTTTCCTGACATCGATTGGCCCCATTGGATTCAGCATTCTGTTCAAATCAAAGAACACGTTGTCACGCAAGATCCTACGGAAAAAGGCCTCCGCAAAATTTTAAACTTTGGACATACCTTGGGACACGCGGTGGAAACTCACTTTTTAACCCAAGGAAAAAAACCACTTCTTCATGGCGAAGCCATTGCTGTGGGCATGATTGCTGAATCCTTTATGGCATTTGAGCGCAAGCTTATTGATGAAAAATCGTTGATGGAAATTGAAGAGTTTCTTTTTTCTGTCTATGGTAAAGTGACGTTTTCAGTCGAAGATATTCCAGTTATTCTACAACTAACCGCACAGGACAAGAAAAATCGCGGGAAAGAAATCCGATTTTCCCTAATCACAGGCTTAGGTAGTTGTGGCTATGATTTTGCCGCTACTCCATCTGCGATGCGGCGTGCTTTGCACTATTATTTGGGCGAAGGCTAAACATTTTTTTCAGCATGTAGTTTTCAGATTATCAACGAAATAGCGATATTCGACGTAGATACCCAAAACGATATGACTTATGAGAAAAATCTTGTTGTTCCTGATGATTCCTATTGGAATTTTAGTGTCTAGCTGTTCTGCCTCCAGACTATTGGTGGATAATGATTACAGTTATGACACGGATTTTACAGTGTACAGAACCTACAATTTTTTAAATTGTGAGATCGACACGTCCGACATTTGTACTGAAATACATGATGCCATTCGCCGACAAATGAAAGCGCGTGGTTATAAAGTAAGCGATGAAAATCCCGATTTGTTGGTAAGTTACAGTATTATAAAAGAACGAGTGGGATACAAAGGGTATTTTCAGCCCTCCATGGATCGTTGGGTCAATCGGTATGAAACCAATGAGATTTATAAAGTTCAAAATTTGCATTTCAATGGCGGCATGGTGCTTGTCTCCTTGCTGGATGCGGGTTCCAGTCGGTTGATTTGGCGAGGATATGCTGCTGGGGTTTTTAATCGCCCTCAATCCTCGAAAGGAATTAATTACTACCGGGGTGTCGTTCGTTCCATTTTTGACCAATATCCTTTATTTGCTGCCGGGGAAAAACCCAGACGGATTACAGATGATATGTTATAAACAAAAAAGCCGCTGGAACCAGCGGCTTTTTTGTTTAGTTTACTTTTTCAGACGATCAGCAAAATCTTTTCTGAATTTATCGACCTTGGGTCGTACAACAAACTGACAATACGGCTGTTCGCCGTTATCATTGAAGTAGTTTTGATGATAATCCTCCGCTACATAGAATGCATCCAGAGGTTCAAGGGTCGTGACAATTTTATTCTTAAACGTCCCTGATGCCTCCAACTGGGCAATATACTTTTCAGCAATTTCTTTTTGGGCGATTGAGTGATAGAAAATGGAGGATCTATACTGTGTACCCACATCATTTCCTTGGCGATTCAGGGTTGTTGGATCATGGGTTTTCCAAAAAACTTCCAAAATTTCCTCAAACGAGATTACCTTCGGATCATAGGTAATTTGACAAACTTCCGCGTGTCCGGTTAGACCGGTGCATATTTCTTTGTACGTAGGATTAGGCTTTGCGCCACCCGTGTACCCCGAAATAACCGTATCGACCCCTTGTAAATTTTGAAAAACTGCCTCAACACACCAGAAACACCCGGCACCCAAGGTAGCGACTTCCTTTCCTGCTACATTAACTTCCATTCTTTTTGACTTTTTCTCTGATTTTTTGGTTGATTGACCACAGGCCACGAAGGCCCAAGCCAAAAGTACGCCGAAAATTACAATTTTCTGTTGCATCGTTTTTAATGGTTTACCTGTATAGTAAACTCTTTTTTTAGCAAAAAGATTAAACCCCAAGGATTATTTTTCCGTTCTGAATTTATTGGTTACTCTTTGAACCCGTGTTTTTCCTGTACTTTTGCGTTTTCTAATCCTTTTTCTGTGGATAGTCAAGATCTATTAACGTTGTATGGTTCCGATGCATTTGTGCAAATTGTCGGATCTGAGATTTCGTCGCACTCCATCTTGCAAATAGAGGGTCTTTCTGCCGGGGTTGATGCTGTGGTAGTTGCCTCCTTATTCCGCCGAGAGCCCAAACCAACGCTTATCATTCTTCCTGAAAAAGAAGATGCTGCCTACTTCTTACATGACCTTGTTCAGGTATTGGGTGACGACCATGTTCGATTTTACCCTAGCTCGGCCAAACGCCCCTACGAATATCAGCAAGTTGATAATGCCAATATTGTTCAACGCGCAGAGGTTCTCAGTGAGCTAACTGAAAAAACCTGGCAGGGTATCATCGTTTCGTACCCCGAAGCTCTCCAAGAGAAAGTAGTTAACCGGCAAACTTTATTAGCCAATACATTGACTATTAAATCCGGCAGCACTGGCGATCTTGGTTTTTTATCCGAATGGCTTATTTCGTTTGGGTTTGACAAAACCGACTTCGTGTATGAGCCAGGGCAATTTTCTGTTCGAGGGGGTATTTTGGATGTATACTCCTATGCACAGGAGTATCCTTATCGGCTTGAATTCCTTGGGGATGAAATCGAAACCATTCGTCATTTTAATCCCGAAACCCAGTTATCGATCCAGGTATTGCCACAAGCGGCCATCGTTCCTGATATTACCCAGAAAATGACCCGGGAAGAGCGCGCCTCTTTCTTTTCCTTTCTTCCGGAGTCAAGCCATATTTGGATTCATAATTTATCCTCCACGTTGGATAGTATTTCAGCTGGATTTTCGCGGTGGCAAGAACAGTTTGATCGAACGATTCAGGCTACCGATGTAGCAATCATTTTACCGCCTTCTGAGATTGCTGAAACGCCTCAGGAGTTTGAATCTCACCTCATAAAAAGACGCATTATTGAGTTTGGGACACGTTTCCATTTTAAAAATGCCCACCGAATAGCCTACCGTACCCAAGTTCAGCCTTCTTTCAACAAAAAGTTTGAACTTGTGCTGGACGACCTACTAAAGCGGCAGGGAGAAGGATTTACGACTTTTATTTGTGCGGAAAACCCAAAGCAGCTGAATCGATTGCAACGAATTTTTCAAGAGCTTGATCCATTGCTTCGATTTCAGTCCCTTCCCATTTCACTTCGGCAAGGATTTATTGATCCACAAACCCAAATACTTGTTTACACAGATCACCAAATCTTTGATCGATTCCATCGATACAAGCTCAAAGAAAGCTACTCAAAGTCCAAGGCCCTCACCTTGAAGGAAATTCAGTCCATGCAACCCGGCGACTATGTGACCCACATTGATCACGGGGTTGGCCGTTTTGCCGGTATGGAAACTTTGGATGTAAATGGAAAAAAACAAGAAGCCATTCGACTAATCTACCGTGACAATGATATTCTCTACGTAAATATTCACTCATTACACAAAATAGCGAAATTTACTGGAAAGGATGGGACTCCTCCAACCATGAGCAAATTGGGCTCGGGTGACTGGGAAAACAAAAAATCTCGGGTTAAGCGGCAGGTACGGGACATTGCGAAGGAATTGATTGAACTATACGCCAAACGTCGGGCAGCACCGGGATTTGCTTTTCAAGCCGACAGCTATCTTCAAATAGAATTAGAATCTTCCTTCTTTTATGAAGATACCCCCGACCAAGCAAAAGCTACAGCCGATATCAAAGCCGATATGGAAAAAGGATATCCCATGGATCGATTGGTATGTGGGGATGTCGGGTTCGGTAAAACGGAAGTGGCGATTCGGGCGGCTTTTAAGGCCGTTGCCGATAGCAAACAAGTGGGGGTTTTGGTGCCGACAACCATTTTGGCCATGCAACATTTTAAAACCTTTGTGGAGCGTTTAGGACAATTTCCTGTCACTATTGACTACATCAATCGATTCAAAACCACCCAGGAAATCTCATCTACCTTAAAAGCGGTTAAAGAAGGTAAGGTTGATATTCTGATTGGTACGCATCGTATTTTAAATAAAGATGTAGAATTTCGTGATTTAGGATTATTAATCATTGATGAAGAACAAAAGTTTGGTGTCAAGGCAAAGGATCGCATTAAGGAAATGAAATTGAATGTGGATGTACTTACCTTAACTGCCACACCAATCCCCCGGACATTGCATTTTTCATTGATGGGTGCCCGGGATTTGTCGGTGATAGCCACCCCACCACCGAATCGACAGCCGGTAACGACTGAGGTAAAAGTTTTTACAGAGGAGACCATTCGTGATGCGATTCGGTATGAATTACGTCGAGGAGGGCAGGTCTATTTTGTTCATAACCGAGTTCAGGACATTGAGTCCATAGCCAATATTATATTGCGTTTGGTGCCCGATGCCCGGATAGGCGTTGCGCATGGTCAAATGGAAGGGCCGAAGTTGGAAAAAATCATGATGCGCTTTATGGAGGGTGAATTGGATATTTTGATTTCGACGAACATCATTGAATCGGGGTTGGATATACCCAATGCGAATACCATCATCATCAATCATGCCCACATGTTTGGCATGTCCGATTTACACCAAATGCGGGGTCGAGTAGGCCGGTCAAACAAAAAAGCGTTTTGTTTTTTATTAACTCCACCCATGTCAGCCCTTACCCGTGAGGCGCGTAAGCGACTGCAAACGTTGGAGGAATTTTCTGATTTGGGGGATGGATTTAAGGTTGCCATGCGTGACTTGGATATTCGTGGGGCGGGAAACCTCTTGGGTGCGGAACAAAGTGGGTTTGTCAATGATCTTGGTTTTGAGATGTACCATAAAGTTCTCGATGAGGCGGTTCAAGAGTTAAAAGAAACCGATTTTAAAGATTTATTTGCAGCCGATTTGCAGAATCAAGAACTTGTAGTGAAAGATTGCCAGATCGAAACGGATCTTCAGATCTTGATTCCGGACACTTACATTAGTCATATCACCGAACGTTTGTCGATTTACAATGAGATTGATCGACTTGCGACCGAGGAGGAGTTGAACAAATTCCGACGCAATTTAGAAGATCGATTCGGAAAAATTCCGCCAGAAGTGGTACGTTTGTTTAAAATTGTTGAACTGCGTTGGAAGGCCGAAATGCTTGGTTTTGAAAAAGTAACGTTAAAAAATAATATCCTGAAAGGATTTTTCGTTTCCACACAGCAAGAGCGATTCTTTGCTTCGGAGAAGTTTGGCCAGATTCTTGATTTTGTTAAAGCGAATCCCAAGGTTTGTCAGTTGAAACAGGCGAAAGACAAGCTAATTTTTGTTGCCGAGTCCTTGACATCGATCACGGCAGCAGATCAATTGTTTCAACGAATCCTTGGAAAGTAACGAAAAGCAGGATATAGTTTTAAAACTTGTCCTTTTCCTTTTATTTTGCACAAATATTTTCAGTTTAAAAAACGCTCGATAGTAATGAAGAGACTACTTGTAGGTGCCTCGGTCGTCTGGATGGCCACCACGGTGTTGGCGGGCTGTACCGGAAAAAGCAAACCCAACAGCTTGAATCCTGGGAAAGCCAGCTCGGCAACGGGTATTTCCTATGCCACCAAAGATAAAGAAGGTTTTAAAGTATCTTCGTTTAAAGGACAACCCGCGGGCCCCAATATGGTGTTCATTGAAGGGGGCCGATTTACGATGGGAACGGTTGAGGAGGACGTCACCTTCACTCGGGATAATTTAGAACGTACGGTCACAGTGGCTTCCTTTTACATGGATGAAACCGAGATTGCGAATGTTCACTGGCTTGAGTATTTGTATGCTGTTCAAAAGGACTCTTCCTATGAATTTTATGAATCTGCGTTACCTGATACGACCGTTTGGGCCAATCGGATGTCGTTCAACGATCAATATATTGACCAATACTTGCGTTATCCTGGCTTTCGCTTGTACCCTGTCGTAGGGGTGTCTTGGTTGCAGGCAAATGATTATTGTAAATGGCGGACAGAGGCGGTCAATTCGGATATTTTGGCCCGTAATTCCCCTCAACAGAAAGCACCCAAAAGAGGCCGTCAAGCTGAGGCCACTGCCGAAGCAGCCCCACGCGCCAACCCAGGACAGCGTACCGCCATTGAAAGCGGTATCGTTTTGCCTGCTTATCGCTTGCCTACGGAGGCCGAATGGGAATATGCCGCTAAGGCAATGATTGGAACTCAGTTCGTGGATGAAAATCAAGTTTCCCAGCGTATTTACCCATGGGATGGATCATCGATGCGTAATAGCAAAGGAAAGGAACGCGGTGAAATGAGAGCGAACTTCAAACGAGGTCGTGGTGATTATGCGGGTATTGCTGGAAGATCCAATGATGGCGCAATCATTACCACAGAGGTCTACAGCTATTCTCCAAATGATTATGGTTTGTACAATATGGCGGGGAATGTCAATGAGTGGGTATATGATCTATATCGCCCGAATTCGTATCAAGATTTCAATGATTTGAATCCCATTCGTCGCAATGATTATCTCGATGAGGCCTCAAATTATGATCGTAAGAATTACAATTCCCTAATTGACAATACCCTACGAGTTTATAAAGGAGGTTCATGGAATGATGTAGCCTATTGGTTATCTCCGGGCACGCGTCGTTTCTTACCTCAGGATTCGTCCACAGCAACCATTGGTTTCCGTTGCGCGATGATTGCGATTGGACCAAAAGGAAAGCGGATGTAAATTGTCTTTTTGTCTGCATATAGAATAGCCACGGTGTCAAAACGCCGTGGCTATTGTTATAATGGATATTTCCGAAACACCGGCTTTATACAGAAGAGTACCCGCTTCTTCCAATGTGGCACCCGTAGTTAAGACATCATCGACTAAGAATACTTTTTTCGCTTTAAAATCATAATTATTAGTCAATACGAAGCTTCCCTGCAAATTTTGGAATCGACTTTGGCGTGAAAAGGCGGTTTGACTTTTGGTTTGTCTTTGTTTCAGTAACACTTGGGTTTCGACGGGGACATACAGAGACTCGGCCAAGCCCAAGGCAAATTCTTCGGCTTGATTGTAGCCCCGTAAAGCTTTTTTTCGGGGATGCATGGGAATGGGGATTATGCAATCGTAGGCAGGCCAATTTTCCTTGGATCGCAGTAAATAGCCATAATGTTGCCCAATCGTCCGGACCAAATCAGGTTTTTGGTGGTATTTTAAGGCATGGAGTAGTGTTTGGATTTTCGTTTTCTTTGCGAAACGAACCCAAGTATAAATGGACTCCACCGGCATTCGACCTAGAAATTTTTGATCGAGGGCTAGGAGTGGGGTTAGGTGAGATTCCGTGTAGGGTAAATCCAACAAGCAACTTAAACAAATGCTTTCTTCATTTGGCTCAAGCCTCGTGAGGCAGGTGACACAAATTGGAGGATAAAGTGCGTCTAATAGCGCTGATTTTCCATACGCATGGAAATTCCTTAGTAACTTTGTTATCATGACTATTTTTTATGCAAGATATTGAAATTCAAGAAGATTGGAAAAG
>Ga0209812_10001012_pt1 | contig 21646 bp, 24 predicted proteins | sample JI71714BDNA_FD_187502 | JGI IMG/M metagenome (GOLD analysis project Ga0209812, IMG submission 187502) | Wastewater effluent complex algal communities from Wisconsin, to seasonally profile nutrient transformation and Carbon sequestration -... | ecosystem: Engineered > WWTP > Effluent > Algae...
CCTAAAATATCTTTCCTACCAGTTAAATCTATACCCAAAGCTACATATACCGCCTTGTTAATAATCCTCTTATCCTGTCTTACTTTAACTATTAAGGCGTCAAAATATACAATAGCATAAATCCCTTCTAAAGGCCTATGTTGCCAGCTTCTGACCTCGTCCATTATATTATCCGTAACTCTGCTAATTAAGCTCTCACTTATTTCAGCTCCATACAATTCCTGAATTTGCATCTTAATGTCAGAGACGCTCCTTCCCTTTGCATAAAGTGATAATATCTTCTGATCTAACCCATCGATCCTAGTCTGGCGCTTCGGTACTAGTAGCGGGGAAAATTCAGCATTTCTATCACGGGGTACTTCTAATTCTAATACTCCCCCTTCGGTAATTAGGCTCTTCTTGCCAACTCCATTCCTGCTGTTCTCCGTTTCCCCTCTGCCATATTTGCTATAGCCAAGATGCTCGTCCATTTCCGCTTTTAAAGCTCTTTCAAATAGATTTTTTGTAAGCTCCTTTAACATCCCGTCTTTAGCAAAAAAACTTGTTAAATCTGTGTCTTTATCTATTAACAAATCTACCGCTTGTTTTATTTTTTCTTGATCGCTCTTACTCATGTTATTTCCTTAATAAATTATATTATTGTTAATATAACCTATTCTAGAAATTTACACACTTACTTGAAAAGAACCGCAGCAATATCATAAATAGGATAATTTTTAGAAAGCATATTTTTAGCGATTTCTATTTTTTCTTCAGTTTTCCCCTCGGCTTTCCCTTTGTCATACTGATAATCCATAGCGGCAATATTATCCCTAATTCGTTTTATTTCCTCATCATAGGCAATAAGTTCAGTTTCACTCCAGTTAAATTGATTTAACGCATTATAGGCTTTTTCTATTATTAAGTCAGAACCAATAATATTTATTAAGTCTTCTTCGCTGGTTTCAGGGGCATGTTTAAAAAAGTAACACCATTTATCTACTATAGTTTTAAGCTCGGTGATATTATTTTTTTTGAATTTTGGTAGCTCAATAAAGGTAAAATAAAAATCCTTTAAATTATGCTCATAGCTGTTTTTATCAAGAATAACGTGGTCTGATTTATATTCTTTTTTATCGGGAAAAATAACACAACTTGCTATAGCAATAAATATAACTTCTTTTAGGTTATAGTACTTGCCGTCTTCTTCGTTACCTTTATTTAATTGTCTTGAATATGTCTTAGCAGCATAATATTGAGCTCTTTTTTTCAAATCCTTTTGTTGGTGCTACCTGCATCTCTACTATGATTTGTACCCCATCCTTGGCACTACAAAGCACATCTACTATACTTTGTTTTTTAGAAGAAATTTCGGGGTCTTGCATAGGTGATAAAAACTTAACACTCTCAATTTGGTCATTACCTTTAAGTTCAAGAATATCGTTAATAAAATGAATAACTATGTCCTTGTGTTGTTCAGAACCGAAGACTTTACGGAATGCTACATCATTTTTAGGATCAAGAAACTTTGATAATGCCATAATCTAAAAATATATTAATTAATCTATATTATCGAAGCCAATTTCGGAAAAATCTGAGGTTTACGCTTAGACCCCCTAATTGGTAAAGTTATATCACCTATACTACACTTATTCTAGTTTTTTAACTACTAGTACTTTCCCGAGTTCTTCCTATCATTCTTTCTTAACCCCTTTAATACCTTAACGTTATCAGTACCCCATAGTCCTACATCGCTATCGTATAATATGATATTTTCCGGTTTATCAATCACAACTCTTGTCGGGAATGTCTGCATCATATAGGATGCTGCATAAGTTGCTCCTCCGACTGAAATACCCGATGAGATAATAACACCTAGGAAAAAGTTTAATATTCTTCTTCTATCAATCTTTTTAATATTTTCTGTTAATTGATGTAATTTTTGCTGAGCCTCCATAAGTGAATTATGATGCTCCTGTTCAATCTTGGCATACTGTTTTTGTATCTCATCTATTTTCTTGTCGTTAATACTATCTAGCTCTAGAGCCATTTTAGGTATAGTTTCTTCTATTTGTTTGGCTATCTTTGCAGGAACGGACTGGAGCATTACATTGTATTTTTTAAGAGTGTCCAGCTCAGTTTCCAATTCCTTTTTTATTTTCTCAAATGTACTATTAAATTCATTGGTTCTTGCCTCGATCGTTTCAGTTAATATTTCTACTTCTGTCTTTAATTGATTTTCTTCGCTCATAATATTTTACCTTTTAATTAATTAGTTTTTTGTATAAATCCTTGTGTTATATCTAGTCCCTTATCCCGTGGTATCTGTATTTTTGAGAGCCTGACTTTTGGTTCAGGTAGCAGAGTATAGCACTCACCCACTGCTAAAGAGGCCAGCTGATTATACTCAACCAGTTCCTTTTTTTTCTCGGTTTCCTGATAACTGACTCCGTCTCTGAAGTCATTAGCGCCAAAGCTAGTATTTTTCTGTTGTCTAGTAATTGTTTCACTACCACACATTGAGCTAAACATTTTCGCTATAGCAGGCTCGGTGTTCCTGAAAAAGAAACACGTACCAAATTGTCCGAAAATACTTGATCCTGCATATGCCCCGTAATGGTCGTATATCTGGTTTAAGCTTTGCAGACAGGCAACAACACAAGCCCCGTATTTTCTTCCCTCTGCCATTAAAGGCGTAAATGCAGGTAAGTTGCCAAGAGATGCCAGTTCATCAAATATACACCATACCCTACGCCTTTGATCGATACCTATATTCATAAGTTCGCTTAAAGCAAGCTCCGTAAGGCATGCTATTAGAGGCAAAGTCAGTTCCCTACTGCTAGGTTTTGTACTTAAAAAGAGCCACGCATTAGAACCCGATTTGATGTTTTTAAAATGCTCCTTTAATGAGAAAGTATCGTTTGTATTATCGTCAGATAAATAGCTTATAGGTTTAGCATTTGTTGCTAGTGTTGATAATATTGAAGTTGCTACTCCTTTGCTGTCATCATTTAAATATCGCTCTGCTGCTGTACCTTTTAGCTTCTTCTGTAACTCTTCAAGATTAGCTTCAATGGCTAGTCTTTTTAAAGCCGTTAAGCTTGTATTATCTGTGCTGATCAGATACTCGGCGCAGTCATTAAAAACATATTGTGCCGATTGTTCCCAGAAAGGGTCGGAATGCGACCTGCTCCGTTTTCTATTAAAACTAAACAGAATTTTAGAAAATCGCTCTAGTTCTTCAGAGGTAGAGCAGTCTTGCCAAAAATCCCAATTTTTACTCCTTATGTCAAAAGGATTGAAGATAATATCGCCGCGGGTAGGGTTGTAATACCTTGCTATCATCTCTCCCGTCTGGTCGATAACAATAGCGGGTTGTTCTTTTTCTTTTACTTGAAGTAATAAGTTGTGCATAAGGTTGGTTTTTCCTGAACCGGTAGAACCCATAACTAGAAAATGCCTTGTTTCGCTATCCTTGACTAACGGCATATTACCGATATATAGGTCGCTATCTTTACGCATTAATTGCAATTTAAGTTTAACCTGCAAAGGGGTTAATACTTCTGCGCTTCCCTCTTTCTTTTTATCGGTTTTTAAGTTACTACCAAAATAACTCCAAATAATAAACACGATCAGACCTGCACAGCTACCGAAGATTAAAGACTTAAGACCGAGTAGCATTGCTTCCTTTATAGCAGTATCCCAAGCGTTTTTAAATTTACCGCCGTTAATTACACTATAGGCAGACATATTCCTTTGCCAAAGCTTATCGTTTGAATAAGCATCAACGGTTGCTCTTGGCTTACCGATGGATATAGCCGATATTGCTGGGTGTACTGTTACAGCGAGTTGTGCCTTGGCATAGGTAATTGCTCCGTCTATGTCTATTTGCTTATTACTTTGATGATTAAAGCTCCACGCAAGAATTATCCCTGTTACTACAGAGACAAAAACAGTAGTCCGCAGCACCTGACGGAACATTCTTACTTTATGCAGGAATACCTGACCGCCGCCTATGAAGTTACTGAGCATTTACGGATTCCATATTTCAAGTTTTAGAGCTTTGACACGTTTAAACTCAGAAGCATTATTAGTAATTAAAATAGCTTCTTCTGCTAAGGCATGACTGGCTATTAGTAAATCATTACCGCCAATTAGCTGTCCTTGTTTTTGAAGTGTACTGCGGATTTCTCCATAGAAAAAAGCAGCTTTTTCGCAGTATGGTAATATCTCTACTTTTGTTAAAAAAGCATCTAGATTAATCTGGTTTTGGATTTTGTGAACACTGTGAGATACCCCATATTGCAACTCTGCTAATACTATTGAAGAAATTGCTAGAGTATGAAGTTGATCTATTTTTTCTAGCTTGGGTAAAAAAGATACCGGCTTTTTATTAATGATATATATACAAATATTGGTGTCTAACATGTATATCATTTAAACAACTCCCAATCTCTTTTTTCGGTATCTAGATTGTCTATTCCGTTTGGTAAAAAGTCATCGGTCGGGATAATTGCATTAAAAACCTCTTTCCAGCTATATAATATCGGTTGTAAAACAATACCCTTACCCAGAGGAGTTACTGCAACCTCTTTACTATTAAATCTGTATTCCCTTGGTATTCTAATGGCTTGGCTTTTGCCGTTTTGGAATACTTTTGCTTTTTTCATATGAACCTCTAAGTTATATTAGTATATATTATTTAGTATATATTATATATTATACATTTAACACCTTTATTTAATGAACAGACCACTACCGAGCCAAGCTATAACTACCTTTCTTGAATATTGCCTGTAGTGATCAGGATTTGCAGAATGATAGTGTCTAATGGCTTTATGCCATGTTCCGTGTTGTTTAAATAATGATGACAATAACCTAGCTGCATATTCAATATTGGCAGTTGGATTAAGCATTTCTTCAATATTCTTGAAATTATTCTTGTGCCAGCGGTAATTAATTTGTGCTATCCCAATATCTATATTGGTAACTCCTTGATTTAGAGCTTCTTTGATAGTTTTGACTGCTTTGGATTTATCATTTGCAGTAATCGTCTTACCCTCAATATTGACCGCATAAGGATTAAAACCTGATTCAACGCCCACGATAGCACTTAATAAGCCTCTAGGTATCCGATTCTTTTGTTCTACACAACTGATATATTTTTTTAGCCAATAACTATTAGAAGAACTGATATCTGTTGCGTAAGCTCCTGTATTCCCTAAAAAAAGAGATAGCAACAGGATAGTTCCTGTTATTATTTTCTTTATGTTCAGTACTTTAGTCATTTTAAGTTTTTCTTCTTATTGAAAATTCCTTAGCGTGTATTTACGGCCAATTCTTCCTGATACCCTTATTGGTAAATACGTACCTTTATGGGATTTAACTCATTATTTAATCGTAATCATCATGTGGTACTTGTCTAAGTGTGAAGCATGAAACCCGTAATAAGCATAAAAACGCTTAGCATGATCATCTTTTGCATGGGAAATCATTGCACGTAAACCGGCTATTTCAGATGCTTGTATAGTTCTGCATATAGCATCTTTTAATAGCCCAGCACCAATACCTAAGCCTTTATAATTTTTATCTACGGCAAGACGAGCCAAAATCATTACCGGTATAGGATATTTAGGCATATTCTTTCTTACTTCTTCTGTTGCTTCTGCATAAGCAATTGAACCATAAGTCAAAGTGTAATAGCCGATTATTTTTCCTATAGATCGGTCAATAGATACATAAGTTCTAGAAGAATTATTTTTGTCATTCTGCAAAGCATAATTTTTTAGAAAAATATTCAAATGCTCGTTACCACAATCAAAATCCTTTTTATTATGCGATTTATTAATTAATTCAGGTGCAACGAATACAAGCTTTTTACTCATCAAACACCCCTTTACTGTTTAATAATTTTTGTAAGGCTTTGTTTTCATTAGGCTTGGTATTTAAGGCATTACAAAATTTATTCCATTGCTCAGTATTCAAAATAAAATGATGTTTATTATTGATTAGTTCATGAGCTTCTTTTGTTGCCGTAGATAATAAAAACCCTGTTACAGTTGTACCCAACATTGTGGCAGCTTCTTTTAGAAGTTGTTTTGTCTCACTGTTCGTTCTGACATTTAGTAATATATCTCTCATTGCTTTGTACCTTATAAATTGACATAATCATATAGTAACGTAAATACAACATCTTTACAAGATTTATATAAATAAACTCTATTTTTGAAGTTATATATTGTATTGATTGATATCAATTTGTTATATGCTTTACTGTTATCAGTCATAAATTATGTAAGATTAAAAAATAAGAAAAATGATAAACAAAAACCAATCTCCTATTTTTGTTATAAAACCAAAAGTTATACCGTTAATCGTAGCAACAAGTCTTATCTTTATAATATTATCTGTTGTGATAATTGTTTTTCTTTCTATTGTAGGTAGTTTTTTCATAAGTATATTTTTAATTGGTATTTTATATTTACTAATATGTAAGTATTATAAAAATTCGGTATATGAGCTACATAAAGATTATTTAATTAAAAAAACGAAACTAATTGTTACTAACGAAGTAATCATCCAATATAAAAATATTTTGGATATAACTAAGTACCAAAACCCAATCCAAGCAAAATTTCAGTTGCACGATCTAATAATAAGGCTAGCAGGTGATCAACATTACTATTGCCTAAAAAACCTAGAAAATGCAGAAATGATTGCAGATTTTATTAATGAAACCATAAGCATCAAAAATTAAATTAATTTTTAATGCTTTTATTAGGTATCTGCGGAGCTTTATTTCCGTTTTGACTAATTTCAGCTTTCTCATACTGGTTAATCTTGTCATTCATGCCAGTTTCCATAACCTTGTTATGATGCTCTATTGAATGAATCTGATTATTGGCATTTTTAGTCATTTCAGTTTGTTTATCATTAATATCGACTTTAGTACCTTGAATTTTAGCATTCATCAGGTTAGCATCCAGTCCATCCTTGGCAGCTTCTTTCTGTAGGTCTGATAAACCTTGATTATTAACCTTACCCGAATGCTCGTTTTTGAATAAGATAGCGTCTTGTGCCGACTTATCTTCTATGTGCTGTTTGCTTGCCTTAACTTGCGCTATTTCTTTTGCCGTTTCGGTTTCTACCATAGAATTCCATACTCTTTCGGCTCTTGGATCGGCAGTTTGTACCATTTGGTGTGCGTCTTCTCTTGATACGCCGTACTGCTTCATAACTTGGTCTTCTACTACGTGGGTTACATCCCGTCTATCGGTAGTGGCTTTATGCTGAGTAGCTTGTAGAGCTGCGTTATAGTTTTCTACTTCCTCTCTTCTCTGATTTAATGCACTGCCGTAATTTTGCATTTTTTCATGACTGGCAGCTGTGCTATTTGCTAAAGTCTGGTCAATACTATCATCAGTGGTATAACTCTTGTTAGAAGCACCTTTGACTAAACTATTAATGTTATAACCTGCACTATTTTCGGTTCTAGTAGAATTTTCTTTATCCAAAGACTGATTACTATTATTTTCAGTACTTGCACTACCATCAGTTCTAACTCCAGCCGCAGCCTTGAATAAAGGCATTGCCGAAGGAGTATTTATACTTCCGTCTGCATAAGCAGTAACAGTAGCTTTTGCTGCTTGAGTCCACCCATGTCCTTTTTTATCATGCAAAGCAATCGTATTATTGATAGCATGCTGCATGTTTCTTCCTTCTTCAGTACTCGTGTCAATATTAGTACTTTTACCAGCCGCTTGCCTTTGAGCTAAATGTGCAACTCTATCAGTAGTGTTACGGATAGTAGAAGTCTCCGCCTCCTGAAAATGTTGCTCAAGACCTTTAATTGCACTTAACCCTTGAGTATAAGCTTCTGTTAGATTGCTAGCTTTGCCGCTTTCTAACATTAAACTCCTTGAACCAGAGGAAAGATTAACCCCTCCTCCCGAACTCATGCTATTTTGTCCGTTTGCAAAAGTTCTAAGTATTGAGCCGTCAGCGGTTTGTACCTGCATTGCCCCCTCTTGATATGATTGGTTAAAGTCGGTCTTAAACCCTGACTTATTACCGATGCTAGCCGTATCTTGGGTAATATTATCAAAACTGCGATTACCGCTAGTTACTTCTCCCGCTGCAATAGAGGCGGCACTATTACTTGCAGATTGTATATTGCTTGCTAGATGAATGAAGCCGTCAACTCCTCCCTGTACTATCGCATAACTTAAAGCAGGTATTGCCATTTGCAAACCGCTAGCAACGAGTACGATAGTATCTACAGCATCATGTCCCGAGTTAAAATTGGTAAAAGTTATATGCCCGTCTGTTGCCATTGCTCCCCTTACGCCGCTATATAACTCAATAAACAGGTTAAGTACTGCATTTAACGCAGGCCATATCTGAAGACTAAATACTACTGTGCAGTATTTTAGATATCTGGACATTCCGCCTGATAGTATCATCATCGGTAGCATGAATATAAATGAGGCATAGATTAAAGCTTTCATTATATTTAGAAGCAGAGGTAAATATTCTTTAGCAAGGTCGCCTGCTATTTTCCAGTTACTCTTTTGTAAGTCATCGGCTCTAGTATAGCCGTATAAATCATTGGTATTGCCCCAATCCTTAATGGCATTTATCATCAGGTTTTGCCTAATTATATCGGCAGCTGATTGGTCTTTTATTCCGAACGAAGTAGCATACCCAGCTTCAATGTTTCTGGTAAGTAGCTGTTGCATACCCATCCCGCCACTACCGCCTGCCAGTGAGAACTCACTACCTTTATATTTAAACTTAAGGAACTCTACCTCGGTTGGTAAATATGTTTTAAGTAGTGCTCCTGCTTCCTTACAGTTTATGCGTTCAAAATTTCCGTTAACTCTAAAATCTACTTGGCGGAATGTACCTGCTTTTTCCGTTACTAACTTAAAAATATCTTTACTATCAAAAACATCGTCGGGAGTAAATCTACTACCTATCATGGCTTCAAGTACGATACATCTTTTTATAAAGGTGTTCATGTTTCTTGCAAATTCGGGATTCCCTATGCGCCAGTTTCTTGATTCCTGTACTAACCTTTGACCGAATATAAGCCCGTAATCCTTATAAGGCATTGATGAAACTGTAGAGAATGCCTGCTCAAATAGAGAAGTAATCCCTGCTCCCGTAGCCTCGAGTATTCCGACAGGCAACACAAATGCGTAGGGGAGTCCGCTTACTATTTCTTTTTTACCACTGATGCGATCAACAACTAACATGTCGGCTTTTGGGATGAGCAGAGAAGTAATCAGTATTAACATCCCTGTTGTCTTTAAAAAATAATGGCCTGTACCTCCTTGTGCTGCCGCAGCTATTCCCCGAATAGAATAATAGCCTGTTGTAACAAGTGCCATAAGCTTTATCATACTATCCATAAAGCCGCTGTTCATGATCATTTTTATGCCGTTTAAGACATAAAACATTGCTTCATAATGTCCGTATGTATGTACTGCAAATTGTATTCCCACAAATTACCTCCCTTTACTGTTTCCGTATCTGTTAAAATTCATTTCAAAAACGTCCTGCTGCTTTGTTAGACGTTCCTTAACCGCAATAATCGTCTGTAGCTTGTCCATCGCTTTGTATTTCTTATCTCTTAGCAAAAACTGAACATTCTTAAGATTGTCGTTAAACCTTTCTATGGCAGTATTATCAATTTGGGCAGCTTCTATGCTACTTACGGCGGTTTTTGCTTGCTGTAGCAGTTTTTGCATAAAGTTGGTAACCATGTCGTAGCAGACCACCTCGATAAATTCCGAAGTACCGGCAAATAGAGAGACGCTTTCTTCATTCTTCATTGCCAGTTCAATTTCAAAAAGGGTAATAATAGGTATCTGGGAATATTCAATTAAGGCTTGTTCTTCATCGGATAACTCGCCTTTGTTACTAATTATCTTATCAAGTATTGATTTAAGCGTAACCTCCACCTTGCCGTATAACGTATCTGTTTTTGAACTACCAGAGTAAGGCAATCCTCTTTTGGTTGCACCGTTATCAAATACAGTATCCTGAGCAAAAGGTCTTAAACACTTGATATCTTCATCACAAACATATATTTTTAGCTTACTATTACTAATCCCTGGCTTTCCTATATATTGTTCAAGTAAATCGGCTTTTTCTATTAAAGAAGGTAAAGTAGAGATTGTCGTTACCCCATCGTGTTTTAGACCGATAATACTACCCGATATTGACATAAGTAGCTCTTTCATACCGGTAGGAGCTTCGCCACTACCTTGACTTAGAGCATGCCATACAAGGTTAAAATTATCGGGTAACATTGATTTTAATTCTTTATTATCTCCCGTTTCGCCGTATCTATCAGGGTTATCCTGACACTTTTGCGTTGCATCGTGTAAATCACTTCCGCCTTTTACAATGGAAGATTTAGCTAAACATTTTTGGTTTTGAGAGGCATTAAATTTTCCCATTAACCCTTCTGCTATAGCTTTACCTTGTTCGCATTGGTTAAAGGTCATACCGTTTATATCTCTTGCTATAGCTTCCAGATCAGACATAGCCCCCTCGCACTGCGGACAAGCCTGAGTAATTGCCATTTTTACAAGATAAGCCGATGAACTAGAAGCAACCGCCTTAAAATATTTAGCAAACTCAGGTCCTTTAATATATGAAAAACCACCAAAACGTAAATCAAAAGAACCCGTGCAAGAATCAAAAGCTGCACTCGGTAATTGCACGCCGAGCGGTTGCAAATCCATCGGCCTCGGTCCTCTACTGATAATAGAGCCTCCCGTCATATAACCGGCTTTTTGGTCGCTAATAACCGCCCCTTTGTTTATACTGGTCATTGAGCCGCCTCTTTCTCCGAATTTCATAAAATTATCAAGGCCGCTTGCAAATACTTCAGTTATTACTAGCTGGGTAACTATTATTAGGATTAATTTGCAACTTATATATTTTCCCATACACTTACCTCTTAACTGCTAATCGTTGTTTTTCCATACTATAGGCATGACCCAGCACAGCATTATCCTGTAACTCGGAAAGGCTTATAAACCCTCTTGCCAGCTCAAATAATTGTGCCGCATCCTTACTTATTGCAACCAGTGTCGGTACAGACCTAATACCGAGCTTTGTTGCTATCTTTCCTTGTGGAGTATCAAGACCCGTTATGCTTAAGGTAAATCCGTATTCTTCCGCAAAGCCCGTTACAATAGGTAAAAACGCCGTACAGTAAGGGCAATTGTCATTTGCAAATAACACTAGGTCAAACTTACCTGCAAAATCCTTGATTGTTTTTATCTGCTCTTCTTCTGCTACCTTACGTTTGATTTTATTGGCAAATACGTTGGTCGGTAGCTCAATCTGATCGGCTATTTCGGGGTTAGTAAAATTAGCCATATCATTTGCATTTGATAGACGAATACCGCCGTCATACATTTCTTGTTCCAGTTTTTTATATTTTACTATCGCCTCTCTGAGTATCTGGGGCGGGGTATCTTTTCTAAAGGCTAGTTCAAGCATCTGGTTTCTTGTATCATCAAGAGCTTTACGTCTTGCCTCTATGGCTTTTTCTGCCTCAAGAGGTGTGGGTATATCATGTTCTTTGGTTTTACTTTCTTGCAAAAAGGCTTTATCTTCAAACCAGTAAAAACCACGATATCTATCTTTGCCTTGATAAAAATGACCTACGTTGCCTAGAGCCTCATAAGTAGTTGCAAGGATAAAAACAAAAATAATTTTAATGATATTTTTTCTCATGATTGTCCTCAGTGCCCTTGTGTTTTGGAGAGACGATCAAAAGAGTTCTTGACCCTCATTTCTACGTCATTAACATTCGGCATTACCGCCTTACCGAATACTTCCGCCGCAAGAGCAGAAAAATCTATTTGGCTAAAATCTACTAAACTCAATTCTTCTATAGTAAGCCCCCTGCAATCGGGATTTCCTCCGCTACCGAATCCATCACTACCATGAAAGTTACCACGAAGAACTGGTTGTTTTCTTGCCTGAACCTGAATAATCTTCTCTAGCATATTTGAAAAGCAGCAGTAATAATGCTTGGTAAGGGTTACTACACCTAAGGTTTTCTCTGTCTCTTTACCGACATATATGCACAGATTTTTTGTTCTCTTTTCAGCTAGTATTTTCTCATCTTGATTACATCTAGCTCCGAGGTCTTTACCCCATCCGCCTTGCGTAATACGACAGCAATTCTGGTAATCAGCAGCTTTCCGAGAGCAGTGCATATCCTTTCCTTGAAATATTCTAAAACCATTAGGGGTGTTTTTACCTTGTGACAATGCTTTAAGCAGAGAAATTGAGGAGACAATATCACTATCCATCTCGTAGGACTTATCTATGCAATTGCCGTCTATACATGGTATTGCCTCACAGACTAGCGCATTTTCTCCCGCTCTCTCTTTTGCGCCGTACCTGACCGTTTCCGATTTGATTATTTCAGGAACAAAACGCTCGCAGCTGAATTCTTTTCTAAGATTGACGCAATTGCCCAAGCTATCAAACAAGGCACAGTCTCTTTGCCCTAGCAAATAGCAACCGGTAAATTCTCCGCAATTATTCTTGCTTGGATAAGGACAGGTTTTAGTGTACGACCATTGCCAGCAATCCTTATATACGTCAAGGCCGTCTATCTTTCGCGTAGCAGCTCCGCTTACGCAGACCTTACCCATATCACTGCAAGGATGATTTGAGATAAATCTTTTGCCTGCAATTACGGCCTCCGTATTACACAAGATTAATATTAACCAATATGCCCATATAACCTTCATAGAGCCTAGTTTTTTTATTGGATTATACATGTCTCACTCCAATCTTCTGACCACTGCTCGCATATCTCATAGCCGTCTCGATATTGATAAGTGAACGTTACCAAGGCAGAACTTATATCTAGGTATTGACTTTTACCCGGTACTAATGGACATCGGCTAAAGTCTCCGTTTAATGAGGTACGATACGGAACTGGGATGAGTATTATATTTTGATATCCAACATTTATTTGCGTTGCTTTAACACCTATAATATTTGCTATATATGTTGCTATATCCTGATGATATAGGGGGTTGATTTTCCAAGAGGAAACTATGTCATAATCTACATCATAATAATCCGTTTTGTTCCACCAATGTGCTGGTATTATTCCAAGATTTAGAGCTAGTGTCCTATTTTGCCACGGCTCAAACCGTATATCCCTCTTAGTACAACGCACTACCAGAACATCTTGGCAGTTATATCTATTTCTAGGTTCTTCACAAAAAACCTGCTCATATTCGCTATTTCTATGCTCTGTGCCTTTAATTTCTATGTGATAGGTAAGGTCTTTCTGAGTTGTCCCTTTGCTTTGCTTGCAATCAATACCGAGAGCTGAAAGCTTTGTTTGTAAATCTTTTCCTAGTTTTTTCATGGATAGGCCAGTTTGAGATACAATCTCATCACAGTCTTGCTTATGGGCAAGATTACCCGGTTTGCTATAATCAGGTTCAAGCTCATTTTCATCATAAAAACGATATTCTTCAGATGCTCTTTTTTGCCTACCGCTACTTTCTAAATCCACTTCCTTAATTGATTCAAGTTCTCTTGCTTTGCTCTCGGCTTCGTTTACCCCCTCTATATGCTGAAGTCCTTCGCCTCTTTCGATATCTCTTACTGCTCCCTCTCGTTGCTCCTGTAAATCCCTCATTAACTCACCTTTATTCTCAATATGGCGGTCAAATAAATCGTTTACTTCATTGACGTTAGTTCTACCTGTTGCCAATACCAGAGAACTCCAGCACCACAAACTAATTAGAAAAACAATTACTTTAAGAGTGGTTTGTCTCATTGCAATAACTCCAAGGCATTTGTTTTTAAATCACCCTCCTTGGCAAAAACCTCTAGGGCATACTTAATCGTTATATTGCCGCTGATTTTATCAAAACTACCTCCCTTTACCTGCTCGGCAAAAATACTAGCGGGCTTGCTTAGCACTATTGTCGGTACGCTCTTTACATCAAAAGCTTTAAAGGCTTCATCATCTATCTGCATTGCAATACCATCGGCACTATCTCCCGATATATCACTGACTAACTGGGTTAACTTATAAAAACTCCCTGCAGGTAAGCCCCTAAAAACCAATACCCCGTTATACTTGGCAGCTTCTTTGGCATAGCTTTTAAGTAAGCTAATCGGCATGGAACTTGAAACAAATATCTGCAACCGAGGTCTTGGCTTTAATACTTCCTCCCTTAAGTTTTCATCAAAATTCGGCATTTCCATCATTTCTTTTAAGTTATCCATAAATACCTCCCTGTTATCCATAGCTATCGATTCCGCCCACTCCATAGCGTTTTCATCCCCGTAAACACAAGGCTTTAAAAGCAAAAGAGTAGTCATTGTTAATACTACCAAACGCAGCAATTTCTTTTCCTCCATACTAAATAACTCCAATCCTGTCCGTCGTACGGATATTCTTTAAAAGCGCTATATGCCATATCACTAAAACCGAGAGGCCAGCATCCGATAGCTCCACTTGTGGCCTTCGGGACAAGCATCTGTAGTTTGTACTGGCTCTTCTTAATTTTTAATGCCGTCTCTTTTTTACATATAGGTCCGTTAACTCTAGCGTCAGAAGTACTGGTACTTTCTGCAAGCCCAACTCTGTGCATCTTGGCGAGTATCCTAGCAGCTAATAAACTGCTGTTTTGTACTCCTCCGATATGGTTTGCGTTACTACCAGAAAACGGATAAATATTGCCCCAACATCCGCTGCACCAAAATAGCCCGTCTCTCGGCATATCGAGCGTACTACTAGCACAATCTAGCGCACAAGCCGCTTGAGCAATGGGATTACCGAATAAAAACAGTTCAGGTTGCATTAATGTTTGTAGCTTTTCATCATTCCACGTAGGGTCTAGCTCAGACATATAAGCAATATCAAAGCTTGTTTGTTCAACACAGAGAATATCGGTAATAAGCTCAAGCCAGTAAATAAGTGGGTATACGTAATAATGAAGATGATAAAAGCTATTATGTGCTATTCTGCCCTTGCTGTGAGCCTTGTTATAAGTACCCATACTTATAGTATCACCATTCCCAAGGTCTAACCCAAGACCGACCATGCAGAACTTGCTTCTGGTTACGTCTATCATTCGCACAGGTTCCCAGAATCCTAGTGTTATACCTGGAATAGGTACGGGAGAGCTTCCTTTCTTACAGGCACAAAGAGGAGAACTTGGGTTTGCCGTATCCCTTTTTGCAGGAGTACTACCGCCCCCTACTTTCATATTACCGATAGAAAGAGGCAATAAACATGACCAGCAGACATCAGTTATAGGGTTGACGAAACGCGCGCCGCACGTTACGCTTGCACTCGCAGATAGGGGCATAATAATAGCCATTAGCATAGCTACAATTAGCCTTTGTTTTGTGCCTAACCGGTTTTTAGTTTGTAATCTTGCAGGATCGGAACTAAAGACCGGCATTTGCCGATATTGATTCATTTTTTAGTTATTTTGTTTTACTGTGCAATGTTTAAAATATTCATCCTGTTTTCTATTATTCTTTTTACAACTCCTATATTTGCCGACATATCTACTAGGCCTTCTAGCCACAAACCCTCCAAATTTCCGACAAAGTGTTTAGGCGTATAAGTCAGTGTTCAATTAAGCAATATGTCTTCTAGCATTTTATCGATGTCTATTTTTCTTCTGTTGTCATAAAAACTAAAATAACCGGTAAAGTGGATATGCTGCCAAGCAGCGGGGGATAATTTTCTAAGAAATTTTAGTACCTTTTTGTTCTTTGGATTTTTGTTGAGCAGGTGGGAATGAATTGAAGCGTTGTAATAAATAATGGCGCTTGCAATTAATAAACCACACTGATTGCTAATTTCTATTTCAAGATCAGTGCGTCCCAGCAAAGCTTTTCTACCGCTAACCTTGGCAATAGATCCACGTAATGTATGGTAGGATTCAAGCCTATTTTGTGATCTATGCGCATTCTCAAGGATTTTAGGATCTAAAATGCATTTCAATGTATAAATACTTCTGATTAACTTGTTGTACTCAAAAAGAGCTTTTCTTGTTTTGTTGTTCGTAGAAAGCGCGCAAAGCTTTTTAATCAGCGTGCTTTGGCTCATTTCTTTTAAAGCTAGAGTAGCAATAATGCGGTCTATATTATCTTTTTCATCTATGATCAACTGACGATCAATTACACCAATTGGCTGAACTAGAAAATTTTCATAGGAAGCTGGATCCTTTGTCCCATATACATTGTTTAGTTCACTTTTTAGATTTGCAAATCTTGGTCTTAATTCACCACCAAACATATGAAAAAGTGCAAAGTTAGCTTTATTCACGCTGTGCATGTCACCAGTAATAACCGTTGGGTTAATCGGAGATGTGTTGTTATACCAAATATCAAACACAAAATTACTTTCGTGCTCGTGGGCGCCAATCACATCCGAGTTAATTGGCACGTAATTGGATAGCATTGTATATGCAACTACCCCACGACCTTTTTTAAAATATTTCCGCGAGTACCGTGCTTTAGTTGTTGGTGTTAGGGCTTCAAACTTTTGTCCGTCGACAGCACCATAAAGCACATTAAGATCAAAGGTATAATGAGGAAAAATACTTAAATGGGCGATATGATTGGCAATAATTGAATTGGCTTTTTTTAGGGTGACAAGCCTCATATACTGTTTATAGGTAGATTCAAGGATATGATAAGCACAATCACTGGTTTGTGCCATTTTATGATTACCAATATTGGTGGCTTGGGAAATCATGACCGCAATTAAGTTATTAAAATCTACCTTCTGTTTGATATAAAGGGGCTGTAAAGGGGTGAGTGCTGATAGGAAGTGGCACTTATCATTAACGAATCGCAAGACATCGCTCAAGTCACAAACTGGTAGTTTACCATAAAAAGTCTGTTTTTCTAAGGTTTCTTCTTCATTGACAGTCCTTGGCTTAACCCATAGCACTTCCTTTTTTATGTGGCTATATTTTAGATGTTTCAATGCGCCTTGTTTTAAGTTATGATTAAACTCGGTCCACAGGGTATCAAGCTCTTTAAAAAGTAAATCAAGTTGTGAGTCACATGGTGTTTTGATCCACGGAATTGCAAGCGCGTCTAAGACATGCTTCTTCTCCTCAAGGGATACCAGATCATGCGCGAAAGGACGATGACGCACACTGTCCTCAATATAGAGTGCACCTGTTTCTATTTGTTTGGTAATTTGGCAATACACGGCTATTTCATAGCGATTTGCTTGAATAGTCGGCTCGCCATTTTTGTCATCTGTTAACAAATAAGACTCCAATCGTTTTGATATGAAGTCCCGCGGGAAATGTTTGCTGTGTTGTTGAGTAAGCGATTGCTGTTTAGCAAAAACTTCTTTCATCCACTGAATAGCTTTTAATAAAGGGTTATCGGCATGCTGGCTTTTAAAATCTGTGGCAAGCAAAAGGGGACGCAAGTGATGTTTATAGCGTGCTGCAGCCCTGTCTCTTTCTTGCCACATAATCAGCTGTTTGCGTTTTGGTTTGTGTTTTTTGATCATTTTTTCACCAATAGTGCGAATGGATTCTTTTGGTAAAATCTTGAACGCTTTTTTACGCGCCTCTCCCAACTCCATAGAATCGCTTAATTCATCATCTACATATAACAAGATGAGTTGCCCCACCTGTTTTTCCTTGTTATCTGGTTCCTCATCGCTATGGGCATCTGCTTTGGCTTTGGTTTCTTTTTCTAGTTTATTAACTTGAAAACTAAAGGCATCAATCAAATTATCGCTGATTTGTTGATAACGTTTAAACGCGTAGCACAACAGATAGAGATAGGTTCGTTCATCGTCAAATCGTTCTAAATCATAGATTGTGTAATAATTGGCAAGGCTTGCGTAAGTGGCAATATTTTGCGCAGAAATTCCTAGGACTGGTAAAATAGTTTTGGCAAAATTATGCAGTGGTTTCAATAGGTTATGCTTTCTGCATTCAATGCTCATCATTGTCGAACCAAAACTTTTAGGATCTTGTTTGAGAGCCGCTAACTCTGAAAGAGTGTTTTCATTTTTAATAAGTTGTTTAAGACTTTGTTTGTGTTCCTCTGTAAGTACTGAATACAAACAATATTTTAGGCGCTTGCGTTCTTCGACAAGAATATGGCTAATAATTTTTTGTAAAGTTGAGTAACCTGGGCGAATAATCTTTGCAGATTGTAAAAATGCTAATAATTCATGTGCAATAAAGTTTGGTGAGATATCCCGTTTAACGCTGATCCTTGCTCGGTCATAGAGCTTTGGCAAAAACTCTTTTGACCAAGGCTTGTAGCTAAATAATTTCATAATTGAGCCACAGACACGGTAGTGCTCATATTTGGTGATCTTGAAAGCTTGAAGTGTTTGATTGGTAAAACAGTTGGTTAAAATGAAGCGTAAATCATCTTGTGGAACCTTATGAAAGGAAAAACGAAAAAAGATATGTTTTGCTTTGAAGTATCCCATTTGTATAGCAGCGTAAACTTGAGCCTCCATTGAAGAGCCCTGTAATATGACTTCCCATTCATCAGGAGTAAACACAAAGTAATTCAAACGCTGCTGGTCATCAAAATCTGGAAATCCATAAAATGCAAATTCTTCCAGATCCGACATAATGGAAAGTCTTTTGTCTGGTGATGACATAAGAGTGTTGTTTTTTGTATTGTTCATAATGGGCGTTGTCACACGTGCGAAATGAATATATAATACACATTAAAAACCATAAACAAGATGTATTATTTTTTACTGTAATTTGGTTATAACTTAACAAGGTGTTTTAATGAGTAAAATTGTCGCTTATTTGCGAGCATCTACAGACAAGCAAGATTTAAATCATCAAAAACTAGAATTGCTTGAATTTGCCAGAAAGAAATCCCTGTCTATTGACGAATTTGTCGAAATCACCATTTCATCAAGAAAGAGCAGTAAACAAAGGCGTATTGATGAACTACTGGGTATGTTAAATGACGGTGATATATTGCTTGTTACCGAACTCAGCCGACTCGGAAGGAGCACTACAGAGGTTATTACCATAGTGAACTCTTTGGCGAAGCGTAATATTCGCGTTATCGTTTTGAAACAAAACTTAGATATCAGCCAACAAGACATAAATTCAAAGGTTACATTGACGCTTTTCTCATTGTTTTCTGAGTTGGAACGAGACTTAATCAGCCTGAGAACAAAAGAAGCATTAGCTTCCAAGAAAAGACAAGGACAAATTTTAGGAAAACCGAAAGGAACAATTCAAAAAAGTAAATTTGATAAACATGCAGAAAAAATCAAAGAATTATTGGACTATGGTCTTTCCGTCCGTAAAATTTCTAGTGTGCTTGAATATACCAACCACATTGCACTTAATACTTATATTAACAAGAGAAACTTAAAGAAAAAATTACAAACCACTTAACATTGTCGGAAATTTGGAGGGTTTGTGGCTGGAAGGCCTACTATTGATAAAGACTTTGCAGAAAAAATAAGACCCGTAACCGATTTTGTTAAAAATAATCCGGGTATAACCATAGCTATACTATGTTTAATTGCCTTATTATTCAGTTGGCTTAGTAGTAAAAACCACTCTAGATTAAAAAGTATTATTGTGCTTATTTTTGCCATTGTTATCGCTTATTTTGTATTATTATGAACAGGGTCAATTATAGATTCGTTTAATTCACTTAGTGCTATATGCTCTCCTTGGATAAAAAAACCATTGTCTATTTGACCGACAATAAGTTTTATTCTTGGAAAAAGTATAGAGTTTGATTGAAAAACATAAAACTCACCTACTTGTTTTTTTAAAGAATAATCATGATTACCTAGTAATAAAAAAAGCTCTCTTATTCCTCCTTTAAAAATAATCTCTTCCGAAGATATTCCTTTAAAATGATAGTTTAGGCCGTATCTCAATTGATCTCTCGATGAAGTTGCCGTTAATAACTGGCTAAAACTCAATATGAAGATATTGAATAAACCAAAACAGACACAACCGATAAAAAGATAAAAACAATCTATATTGTAAATTATAAAAGTAACTATCAAACTTACTATAAAACTTGCAATCAAGATTAGTTCATAGCTTTTTCGTTTTATAGACTCAGAAAATTTTTGTTTCTCGGTTCTATTGTTCATAATTACCTCCTAACCTCTATTAATTTTATTTCATCTATTTTAAGCCTTAACCCATCCTGCACTACTACCGCAGGACTTCCTGTAATACCGAACCTCGTTGTTAGCTCTCCGCCCTGATCAAAATAAACCTTATTCTTATGCTCATCCTTAAGGAGTTCTTTTAATGTAAACGGACTGCCTCCGACTAAAATAACTCTATCCTCTACAGGCTCTTTTTGACCAAACAAAGGTTTATCTAATTCCTCCCTTAACCAATTAACTTGCTCTATTCTCCTTGCATCAATAAAAAGCATTCTTCTATTTAAATCCATATGCTCAAGCGGATTTACTTGTGTGCCTGCTTTGTGGAGTATTTTGCCGCAAGGAAGTACCACATCCTTATCCAATGTATAAGTCGGGTCAAAGTAAAAACTCCTTGTGGCAGTAGCGGGTTTTACTGCCTCTAAGGCTCTTGGATTTTCTACCCGATCACGTACAAGTGATTGCATTTTTTCTTGTTCTTTCTTCATATCTATTTTTTTTAACCTTTCGGCTATCATTTGCAAAAATTCCTGCTCGGTTATTTGATAGCTATGCCCTTGCGTCCCAAAATCCTTGGCATTAGCACTTAAACTTATTGAAAAAATCATAAGCAGCTTTATACTCCCAAAAACAAATTTCTTATTTAGTGCCATGTTCAGTTACAAAATTTTTATTGGTTTTATCCTAGCAGTTTTTTTGACAAACAATGCAATAGCCGATTCTAACAACATCCAAACAGAAGTTAATTCACTTACATATGAACTATGGTGTTGGGCTTGGTGCCTATTTCCTATAGGTCTAATAGCAGACCGTTTTAGTTTAAAATTATTAAATAGCTCATTACACATATCTATTGCCGCTGCTATTTTTACTATCGCCATGTTTATCATCCGTTATGCAGTACTTCGAGTTTAGGTAAATCTTGACCTAACATTGTTATTAATTTTTCATTACCAAAAATAATAATTCTGTCTTTTTCGGATTTAAGGCATATCTGATCGACTATACTTCCAACAAATTTAGGACGTAATGTGTAATATTCGTTTAAATTGGACGACAAACAAAATCCGCATTTATCCAATAAAATTAATGTTGTTGTTAAATCGCTTGTTAAATATAAATAATTATTATTAACGATTACTTTGCTATTAGCATACATGTACAAACAAACTATAAAGACCCAAATAACACTTATTATAGGCATTAAAAAAGATACATGTTTTAAACCTGAAAAATATAAAATCAATACAAGGTAAAAGGATAATATTGTAGCAATAAACGCACCGGGCCTAAATGATACATATTCTAAAGTTTTTATTTTTAACTTTTGATTCCTATCTGACATTTTTTTTACCTTTTACTGATTTGTTATTATTTTAATACTTTATTTTTAACCTTATGTGTGTTTGATACTTATTCTTCCAACACTTCCCAATCGTTTGCTAAAATATCCGTTCCGGAAAAACTTGCCGGGGTTTCTTCTTT